>CEWG01029140.1_pt1 | contig 16853 bp, 17 predicted proteins | sample 361411 | NCBI WGS metagenome assembly CEWG01 (sample SAMEA2622173, study PRJEB7988) | marine metagenome | biome: marine biome (ENVO:00000447); feature: surface water layer (ENVO:00002042); material: "saline water (ENVO:00002010), including plankton (ENVO:xxxxxxxx)" | depth 5 m | reverse complement strand
GCTAATAAATCAGCTTCTACTACAATTTTTCCATTAACAAATCCTTTCCCATGCATGTGACATAATCCTCTTCTTATTGGAGAAATTAAGTTAAGACGAAAAATTAAGATATCACCAGGAATTACTTTTTTCTTAAATTTTGCATTATCAATTTTCATAAAAAAAGTTAAAAAGTTTTCTGGATTTTTTTCTTTACTTAGAATTAGAACACCCCCAGCTTGTGCCATCGTCTCTAATTGTAGAACTCCAGGCATAACTGGTTCTTGAGGAAAATGTCCTTCAAAATATTCCTCTTCTTTTTTTACAAACTTTACTCCAATTATATAATCTTCACCTATTTCTCTTATTTCATCAATGAATAAAAACGGTTTCCTGTGTGGAAGAATTGTTTTTATTTTTTCTTTATCGTATAATGGATTTTTAGTAAAATCAATAATAGGAGCAGTTTTTTTCATTTCTTCATTCATTACTGTACTTAAATATTTAGCAAATTTAGTATTATTCTTATGACCAGGCTTAATAGCTTGTATTTTACCTTTAATTGCAACTCCAAGTAAAGATAAATCTCCAATTACATCAAGAAGCTTATGACGAGCAGGTTCGTTTTCATACCTAAGTGTTAAATTATTTAAGATGCCTTCATTACTTACTTCTAAATTTTCTTTCTTAAATAGTTTAGATATTTTTTGTAGCTTATCATTATTAATATTTTTTTCAGCTATTACTATTGCATTATCAAGATCACCTCCTTTAATTAAATCTTTATCAATAAGTGTTTCTAGTTCATCAAAAAAACAAAATGTTCTAGATGAACTAATCTCAGAATTAAAATCTTTAATTGAACACAAAGAAGCTTTTTGCTTTTTTAAAGCTTCTGAATTAAAATCTATTTCAACATCTATTTGATATTCATTTGCTGGAGTAGCAATTAATTGAGTTCCGCTTTCATCATCAATTATTGATATTCTTCTTTTAATTTCAAATATTTTTTTTGTTTTGTTCTGATATATTGTTCCAGTTTTTGTAATTAATTCACTGTATTTTTTTGCACTTCCATCTAAAATTGGAATCTCAATATTATCAACTTCAATAATTAAATTATCAATTTCAGATCCAGCTATAGATGCCAAAAGATGCTCAACAGTTCTGATTTCAGCATTATTTTCTTTTAAATTAGTACTTCTCTCAGTTGAAAAAACATTTTTAACTAAAGCTTTAATTTTCGGTTTTTCTTTTATATCTATTCTAATAAAAATTATTCCAGTGTCTTCTTTAGCTGGTTTTAATATTACATTAGTTTTAACTCCTGTGTGAATACCAAAACCCGAGACACTAATAATATTTTTTAAAGTTTTCTGTTTCATTTTTTATTAATCATTTTATATAGAGATTCTATTTTTTTATATAATTCTGGAAGTTTTTTGAAAACTATATATGATCTCTGAAATTTCTTTATGTTAAAAGCCATAGGACCTTGAACAATTGCACCTTTTTTATTGATACTAGATGCTATTCCACTTTGACCTGCTATTTTTACTTCATCAGCTATTTTAATATGGCCATTAATTGCAGTTTGACCACCTATCATACATCTTTTTCCAATTTTTGATGAACCTGCAATAGCACTTTGTGCAGCTATTACTGTATTTTCACCAATTTCAACATTGTGTCCAATTTGAATTAGATTATCAAGCTTAACACCTTTCTTTATTATTGTTGAACCCATTGTTGCTCGATCGATTGTAGTATTGGCACCAATTTCAACATCATTTTCTATTATTACATTACCAACTTGCTTAATTTTAGTGTAGTTTGTACTTTTGTTTGGAGCAAAACCGAAACCATCAGCACCAATAACAACTCCAGAATGAATTATGTTATTATCTCCAATACTACAGTCGTTATAAATTTTTACACCAGAATATAAAATTGTATTTTCTCCAATGTTAACATTTTCTCCAATAAAACAATTTGGAAAAATTTTGACATTTTTTGATATTCTTGCATTTTTATCAATAAAAGTAAAATCCCCTATGTAAACATTTTCAGAAATTAGAACGTTTTTTGAAATTTTCGAGTTATCAGATATCCCATTTTTTTTTTGAGTTTTACTACTGTATATTTCTATCATTTTACTGAAAGAAGTATAAGGATCTTTTACTTTTATTAGAGTTTTATGTATTTTTCGTTCTGAGAAAAAAACGTCACTTACAATAATTATGCTAGCATTAGTAGAATAAATAAATTCAGTGTATTTTGGATTAGCTAAAAATGAAATATCACCACTTTCTGCATCTTCAATTTTTGAAACATTTTTTACTTTTGTTTTTGGATTTCCTATAACTTCTCCATCAATTATTTCTGATATTTCTTGTGCTGTTAAATTCATTTTTACAAATCTAATAAATATAGATATATGTCTAAAATTTATTTTTAAATTCTTTGGGGTAGCATAAAAAATATTTTTGTTTAATGTTTGTTTTCCTATTGCTAAAATGATCTGAAACTTTTGTAAGATCTACAATTTCATTATTTTTTAATAAAATATTTATTTTTTCCTCATTAATATTGTAAGTGTTATGGCTAATTTTTTTTGTAAAAACAAAATATGAAGCTTCTTCTTTGCTTAAACTATATTTCTTTTGTAATAAACAGTTAATTTCATCAATCTTCTTTGACGAAAATCTTTTGTCCTGAATTTTTATTTTAAGAAGATTTCTGTTAATTATCATATTAGAAAGATTCGACAAAACTTTATCTTTTTCATATGTCCATTGTTTAATACATGTATAGATTTCATAATCATCTAGTTCAGAAAATTTTTCTAATAAGTTATCATTATTTTTAAAATCTGTGTAAGTATAATTATTCTTTAAAAATGGTAGTAGAGAAGGGGTAGAGTAAATTGGGATACTATTTTGAACTAATTTTTTTGCTCTTCTAAGTATATTTATAAGAATATGTTCTGCTGAAATAACTGTTTTATGCAAATATACTTGCCAATACATTAATCTTCTAGCAAACAGAAATTTTTCAATTGAATTTATACCTTTTTCTTCAATTACAAGTTTGTCATCAACTACATTCATCATATTAATAATTCTTTCAACGCCTATATTTCCTTCATTAACGCCAGTATAAAAACTATCTCTTTTTAAATAATCCAGTCTGTCCATATCAACCTGAGAAGATACTAGATGAAAAAAATATTTTTTTGAATAATTATTACTGAAAATTTTTATGGCTAAATTCAATTTTTTGTTAAAAATTTGATTTAGTTTTTCCATATATAATAATGAGATTTTTTCGTGAGAAATATTTTTAACAATTGTTTTCTCTAAAGCATGAGAAAAAGGGCCATGTCCGATATCGTGTAGTAATATTGCTATTTTTAATGCTAAACTTTCTTTTGTACTTATTTTTATTTTTTTTCTTTTTAGATATTCAATAGTCCTTTGCATTAAAAACATTGATCCTAATGCATGTTGAAATCTTGTGTGATTTGAGCCTGGGTATATTAAGTTAGCTAGACCTAGTTGTGTAATTCTTCTGAGTCTTTGAAAATATTTATGATTAATCAGTTCATTTATTAAACTGTCTTCTAAATAAATAAAACCATATATTGTATCATTTATAATTTTATCTTTTTTTTGTATATGCATGTGATAACTGATCTTTTTTTTATTTTTTTGTAAAACTAATAAATAAATTATGATAAATATTCTTTGGGCGGATGATGAAATCAATTTGTTAAAACCACATATAATTTATTTAGAAGATAAAGGTTATAATGTTATTTCAGCTAAAAGTGGAGATGAAGCACTTGAGTTATTGAGTTCTAATAATTTTGATCTTATTTTTTTAGATGAAAATATGCCTGGTATTTCTGGTCTTGAAACTTTAAATATAATTAAGGAAAAATACAGACATGTTCCTGTAATTATGATTACTAAGAGTGAGGAAGAAAGTATAATGGAAGAAGCTATTGGTGCAAAAATATCTGATTATTTAATTAAACCTGTTAATCCTTCTCAAATTCTATTAGCTATCAAAAAAAATTTAGACATAAATAGATTAGTAGATGAAAAAACAATTAAAAATTATCAACAAGAATTTTCTAAAATATCATCTTCTTTATCAACAATATCTAGTTTTGAAGAATGGTGTGATATTTATAAAAAATTAACATATTGGGATTTAGAAATAGATTATTCTGCGGAAAAAAGTATAGAACAAATTTTAGAAATGCAAAAAGATGATGCAAACAAGCAATTCTTTAAATTTGTTAAGAATAATTATAAAAATTGGTTGTATGATGATGATCCTTTGCTTTCTCATAAAATTATAGAAAAAAAGGTTGTTCCAATTTTAAATAATAACATACCAACCTATTTTGTATTAATAGATAATTTACGTTATGATCAATGGAAGATTCTTGAACAAGATATTATAAGTGATTTTAAGATTATTTCAGATGACATGTACACCAGTATACTTCCTACTTCTACTCAATATTCAAGAAATTCAATTTTTTCTGGTTTACTACCTTTAGATATTCAAAAAAAATATCCTCATTTATGGAAAAATGATCAAGACGATGGAGGGAAAAATTTGTTTGAAAAGGATTTGTTATTACATAATTTAAGTAGACTTGGAAAAGACACCTCAAAAATTTCATACACAAAAATTACAAATATTGATTATGGAAGAAAGTTTATTAATAAAATATCTAATTTAAAACATAATCTTTTAAATGTAATAGTATATAATTTTGTGGATATGCTATCTCATGCTAGAACAGATATGAAGGTTATTAAAGAATTAGCTGATGATGATTCAGCTTATCGTTCTTTAACAAGATCTTGGTATTCGCATTCTCCTCTCAAAGAAATTATTAATGAGATATCAAAACAGAAAGCAAATTTAGTTATAACAACTGATCATGGAACAATAAATGTTGATAAACCATCCAAAGTAATTGGTGATAGAAATGTTAATGATAATTTAAGATATAAACAGGGAAAGAATTTAAAGTTTTCATCTTCTGATGTGTTTGAAATTAAAAATCCAAAAGAATATTTTTTGCCAATACAGAATGTAAGTAGTAAGTATATCTTTGCTAAAGAAAAGATTTATTTTGTTTATCAAAATAATTATAACCAGTTTGTTAAATATTATAAAAACACCTACCAACACGGTGGAATATCAATGGAAGAAATGTTATTGCCTTTTATTATTTTAAAAACTAAAGCAAATGGCTAAAAAATTTATTGTGGAAAATATTAATGATCTTGATGAAATATCTTTAAAAATACTTAAATTTAATAATCAATTTAAAAAGTTTGCTTTTTTTGGAGAGATGGGTGTTGGAAAAACGACACTTATAAAATTTTTACTAAAAAATTTGGGTGTTAATGATAATGTTACTAGTCCTACTTTTTCAATTGTTAATGAGTATTTTAGTGAAAATTTTGGATCTATATTCCATTTTGATTTTTATAGAATAAAAAACGAAAAAGAAGCATATGATATAGGAATTGATGAGTATTTATATAGTGAAAATTATTGCTTCATTGAGTGGCCAAACAAAATTAGTAGTTTTATAGATGATAACTTTGTTAATGTTCATATTGATATTATTGATGATAACAAAAGAAATATTATGATAAATTATAAAAAATGAATGTAAAGAAAACACTTGATTCTAAATCTCTCTTACCAAAAGAAGAAATGTTAGAAGTAAAGCCAGGATTTAAATCATTAGAAATAGGTATTCCTAAAGAATCATCTTTTCAGGAAAATAGAGTCAGTTTAACTCCAGATTCTGTGGGCGTATTAGTTGCTAATGGTCATTCTGTTATTATTGAAAAAGATGCTGGTTTAAGCGCTAATTTTAATGATGACGAATATATTTCAAAGGGTGCACATATAGCAAGTTCAAATAATGAAGTTTTTAAAGCAAACTATATATTAAAAATAGAACCTCCTACTGAGGATGAGCTTTCTTTAATGAATGATAGTCAAGTTTTAATTTCTGCTTTACAAATGAATACAAGATCTGTCAAGTTTTTTGAAACTCTTAATAAAAAAAGATTAACTGCATTAGCTTTTGAATTTATTAAAGATCAACACAATAAATTACCATTTGTTAGAATTATGAGTGAAATTGCCGGTAATACTTCAATGTTAATTGCAGGAGAATATTTGTCTACAGCCAACAACGGAAAAGGACTTATGCTTGGAGGAGTTTCAGGTCTTATACCTACTAGTGTTGTTATTATTGGTGCTGGAACAGTTGGTGAGTATGCATGTAGAACCGCTCTAGGTTTAGGATCTTCCGTAGTTGTTTTTGATGATTCTGTTACTAAGTTAAGAAGGTTGCAGAATAATATTAATTCAAGAATTAGTACATCTACAATGCAACCTAAAGTATTATCCAAAGCTTTAAAAAGAGCTGATGTTGTTATTGCAGCTTTACAAATTGGAAATGGAAGAGTTCCATGCGTTGTAAGTGATCATATGGTTCAAAGTATGAAGTCTGGTTCAATTGTGATAGATGTAAGTATTGACCAAGGTGGTTGTTTTGAAACATCTGAAGTAACATCACATAAAAAACCAGTTTTTGTGAAACATGATGTAATACATTATTGTGTTCCTAATATTGCTTCTAGAGTAGCTAGAACTGCTTCTTTAAGTATAAGTAATTTATTAACTCCTATTTTAATTAATATTGGAGATTTGGGAGGTATAGATAATGCAATAAGAAAAAATGAATTTTTACGTTCAGGCATCTATAATTATAGTAATAAACATACTAATAAAATTTTGAGTAAAAATTTTAAATTATCTTATTATGATCTGAACTTATTAATGGGAGAATAGTATATGCTCAGAAGATTTATATTATTTGGATTTGGTATTTTTTTGGGTGTTTTTATTCTATCTTTTGGGCCAAATAATAGATTAAAGAAAAATTTAAAAGATTATATTAATTATTTTGATATGAATTCAAGAGTTATTTATCATTTAAATAAAGGAGAAAATATTAAATTTTCAGACAAATCTATTTGTCAACTTAATTCATATTTATTAGAAAAAAATGATATACTTCAAGATATTTCAGATGCAAAGGTTAACTTTATTTTAAGTAATACTTCATCTAAACCATGCAAAACTTATATAGTTGAGAAAGTTTATAATAGTAAATTGTTGCAAATGAAATTTTTGTTATGTGATAAAGATTCTAATGTATTTTTAGAATCATTAAAATACGAGAATGAAAAATCTAATTGTTTAAATTAATTTTCTTCGTTTTTTTTCATTTGAAATATTTAATAAATCACGATTCATTTGTCCAGAAATAGAAGTATTTTCTTCAGCTCTTCTTATCAAGTATGGAATAACTTCTTTTATAGGACCATAGGGTACATATTTTGCTGTATTAAATCCATGTTCTGCTATATTGTAAGAAATATGATCACTCATTCCCAATAGTTGTGAAAAATAAATTCTAGGGTCACTTTTTTTAATATTATTTTTTTTCATTAAGTCAATTAATAATTGACTACTATTTTCATTGTGTGTTCCGGCACAAATTGATATATGATTTATATTATCACAGCATATCTTTAGGCTTTTATTAAAACTTTCGTCAGACTTATTTTTTGTTTTGAATACAGGTACTTCATATTTTAATTTTATAGCTCTATCTATTTCTTGCTGATGATATGCTCCTCTAACCAATTTTATACCTAATAAAAATCTTTCTTTTTTAGCTTTTGATATAATTTCATTTAAATAGTCAAGTCTATCTATTCTATACATTTGAAGTGTATTATATATGTAAACTTCATTTTTATTGTACTTTTCCATCATTGAAAGAACAATCTTATCGATACCTTCTTGGATCCAACTTTCTTCAGCATCAATAAATACTGGTATTTTGTAATCATAGCTTGTTTTACAAATCTTATCTATTCTATTAATAAATTTTTGTTTTTCTATAATTTCCTGTTTATTTAAATTTAGATTAGAATTGATTTTTTCTAACAAATTAAATTTAGTGAGCCCTGTTGGTTTAAAAACTGCAAAAGGTATTTTTTTAGATTTACTTGCTTTAATAATATTGTTAATAGTTTCGTTTTTTACTTTTTCGAAATCTACTTCTTTTTCTTTTCCTTCAACAGAGTAATCTAATATTGATCCAATTTTGGATAGCCATAATTTATCTATGGTTATACTTGTATTTTTTATATTAGTGCCTCCGCAAAATTGTTTAAAGATTGTATTTTTGATTAAAAAACCAATAGGAATTTTTAAATTAATAGCTAATTTTGTTATGGTTATTAATGATTTGGAAATAAAAGGATTGCTTATAATTGAGAATATGAGTAATGATCTATTAAGTTCAAAATTTGTTTTGTCCTTAAAAGCAACTTTTAAATTATTAAAAATAGACATAACTTTTATTTTATTTTTTGTGTTATCATTAATCCATCTCTAATTGGAATTAACATTGATCGCACATTTTCTAAACTATTAACGTATTTATTATAAGCATGTAATGCTTGTGTATCTCTGTCTTGATAATTATTTAGTACTTTTCCGCTCCACAAAACATTATCTGCTATAATATATCCTCCCACATCAATTTTGTGAAATAATAACTTAAAATATTTTATATAATTTTCTTTATCAGCATCAATAAATGCAAGTTGAAATGAGGCGTCAATTTTAGGAAGAATATTTAAAGCATTTCCGATATGCTGTTTAATATTATTTTTCCATTTTGATTTTAAAAAATATTTTTTTGCAATTGATGCATATTCATCATTAATATCAAGAGTGTGTAAATGCCCTCCATCCTTTAAGCCTTCCGATAAACACAATGCAGAGTAACCGGTGTATGTTCCTATCTCTAATATATTTAATGGTTTAATCATATTACTAAGAAAAGATAGAAATCTTCCTTGAAGATGACCTGACAACATTCTTGGATTTAAAACATTAGCATATGTTTCTCTCTTTAGTGATTTTAATAAGTCAGATTCTTTTTCAGTAAAAGCTAGTGAATATTTTTCTATATTTTTATCGATAAAATCCATTTCTAAAAAAAAAGCCACTGTTAAGTGGCTCTATAAAATTTTAAGTTAATGCCTAAGATTTTTTAACATCATCTGATGATTCTTTTTCTTTATTATCATCTGATGATTCTTGTTCTTTATTGTCGTTCTTTACAGCTTCTTTTTTTGAACAACATTTTTTCGCTTTAGACTTTGAACACGATTTACTATTGCCATAGCTATTAGTTTTGTTAAAATTAAATCCATCAGAAGATTTTTTCTTAGAACAACATTTTTTGCTTTTAGAAGATTTAGATTCACAACATTCCTTAGATTTTTCAGTTGAGGAACATTCTTTTTTTACTTTATTTGATTGACATCCACATGTTGAGCATGCATATATACTTCCAGCAGATATCATTAATGCAATTGTAAAGCAGTAAGCTAATATTTTTTTCATAATAATAATTTTTAATTATAACAAATATAATAAATTATTTTAATTAATACTTTGCTATTACTGTTTTGCCTCCAATAACTTTATCATTTAATTTTATATTTAGTTTTGTATTTTGGGGTAGAAACAAGTCCACTCTAGATCCAAATTTTATAAAACCTAGTTCATCACATGATTTTACATTTTCATTTATTTTTCCGTAAGTAATTATTCTTCTTGCTAAAGCTCCTGCAATTTGTCTAACAAGAATAGAAATTTTATTATTTTCAATAACTATTGTGCTTCTTTCGTTATCTGTAGATGACTTAGGATTCCATGCAAATAAAAATTTTCCTGGATGATATTTTTTATATTTAACTTTACCTTCTAAAGGATATAAATTATTGTGCATATTTAGAGGTGACATAAATATTGAAACCTGAAGTTTAATTTTATTGTAATATTCATTTTCTAATGTGTTTTCAATTACAACAATTTTGCCATCACATGGTGCATAAACTACATTTTCATCTCTATTAAAATTTCTCTTAATTATTCTAAAAAAATATAATGTGGATAGTAAAATAAAAATAGAAATTATTAAAATAACATTAGTTGTTATAATTGAAAAGTAATTTGAAGATAAAATATACAAACTCAAAATAAATAATATTTCGGCTATAATTATTTTACGTCCTTCTTTATGTATTTTCATCCTATCATATTTATAATAGCAACTACTGGAATGGTAATTAAAATTGCATCTAATCTATCAACAATTCCTCCGTGACCAGGAATTATTTTTCCATAGTCTTTAATATTTGATTTTCTCTTGTAATAAGAAGCAATTAAATCACCAATAGTAGCAGTTATTGGTAAAATAAATGCAATTATAATATATTCCTGAAAAAAAATTGTCTTATAATTCATTAAAATAAAACTAATTATTAATGTAAAAATATATCCGCCAACAAATCCTTCCCATGATTTTTTGGGTGAAATCTTTGGTAATATTTTATTTTTTCCATATCGACTTCCAATCAAATAAGCAAAAGAATCAAATGTCCAAGTTAATATAAGTACATATAATACTAATGATGGATCAAATTCACTTTCACTCTTATTGTCAATTAAACTATTAATTAATAAAAAAGGCAGAGAAACAAATATTAATGGTAAAATTGTTTTTTTTTCTAAAATATTCCACATTTCATAAATAGAAATACAACCAAAAATAAAATATAACAGAAAAAAAGAAGTTTGTGAATATGTAGTTCCAAATAAAACAATTACTATAAAAATAAATCCATAAACAGATCTTTTAACTAATTCATTCATTGTGTTTTTGAATTAATTTTACACTTTTTTCTACATGCTCACGCTTAACATAAAGGTTCGAACAACCAAACATATTATAAGAAGAATCCTTTTGATTAATTATTACGGCATCTATTTTATTATTCTTTAACATTTGTGTAATAATTTCAACTTTAAACAAATCTTCAGATCTTAAAATATTAATCCAATTATTATCCAATTATTTATTTGTATAATTTTTTAATTGTTCTTCTTCGTATGAGAGCCATTTTCTTTCTCCAAATATATTAACTAAATCATTTTTAAATATAACTTCATTTTTCAATAGTTGATTAGCTAATTCTTCAAGTTTTTTCTTGTTTTTTAATATAATATTTTTGGCTCTTTTATATTGGTTATCGATAATTTTACTAACTTCTGAGTCAATTATTTGTGCTCTTGTTTCTGAGTACGGTTTTGTAAATCCAGATTGTTGACCACTTGAATCATAATAAGATAAATTACCTACCTTTTCACTTAAGCCATATATGCTAACCATGGCATAGGCTTGTTTAGTTACCTTTTCTAAATCACTTAAAGCTCCAGTTGAGATTTTTTTAAAAAATAATTCTTCAGCTGCTCTTCCTCCAAGAGCAGCGCATATTTCATCTAACATTTGTTCTGTAGTAGTTAATTGTCTTTCTTCTGGTAAGTACCATGCTGCACCTAAAGATTTTCCTCTTGGTACAATTGTTACTTTTATTAGTGGTGAGGCAAATTCTAACATCCAGGAAACAGTCGCATGTCCAGCTTCGTGAAAAGCAATTGTCTTTTTTTCATTAGGTGAAATGATTTTTGATTTTTTTTCTAGTCCACCTATTATTCTATCTACTGCGTCTAAAAAATCTTGTTTACTAATTTGTTTTTTAGATTTACGAGCTGCAATTAGTGCAGATTCATTACAAACATTTGCAATATCAGCTCCGGAAAAACCAGGTGTTTGTCTCGCAAGAAAATTAACATCAATAGATTTAGAAATTTTTAAAGGTTTTAAGTGTACTTCAAAAATTTGTTTTCTTTCAACAAGATTTGGTAAATCAACAAAAATTTGTCTATCAAATCTACCTGCTCTTGTCAAAGCTTTATCTAATATGTCAGCTCTGTTTGTAGCTGCCATAACAATAACTCCAGAGTTTGTAGAAAAACCATCCATTTCAGTCAAAAGTTGATTGAGTGTATTTTCTCTTTCATCATTACTTCCAGTCATAGCATTTTTTCCTCTAGCTCTTCCAATTGCATCAATTTCATCAATAAATATTATTGATGGTGATTTCTCTTTAGCTTGTTTGAAAAGATCACGTACTCTGCTAGCACCGACTCCAACAAACATTTCAACAAAATCAGAACCTGAAAGTGAAAAAAATGGTACTTTAGCTTCACCTGCAACTGCTTTTGCAAGTAATGTTTTACCTGTTCCTGGAGGTCCAATTAGCATTGCACCTCTTGGAATTTTTCCTCCTAGTTTTGTATATTTTTCAGGTGATTTAAGGAAATCAACAATTTCTGTAATTTCTTCTTTTGCTTCTTCTAATCCAGCTACATCTTTAAATGTAATTTTCATATTAGATTTATCAATTAGTTTTCCTTGAGTTTTTCCAATATTAAATATTTGACTTCCAGCTCCTCCAGAACCACTCATTCTTTTCATTATGAAGAACCAAATACCTATGAAAAAAATCAATGGTAAAATCCATGATAAAATATCTCCTAGTATATTTTCTTTAGTCTCATAAAAAGGAGATATTTTTTCAAATTCATCAAAACTCTTTTGAGCCTCCTTTAAATTATCATTAAAAGTTTCTACAGATCCTATTTCAAAATAATAATGTGGTCCATAGTTAGGTGTTTCACTAAAATTCTTTTTATTAACGCTTTGAAAAAATTCTTCATTTAAATTTTCTCTTTTTATATGAATGAAAGCTTTTTCCTTATTTATTATTACAATTTTATCAACTTTTTTAGGTTGTAACATTTTAGTGTTGAATTCTCGCCAGTTGGTTTGTTTTGTTGAGCTTGATCCAAAAAATTGAACTAGCAGAAAAAATAAAAAAATAGCACCATATATCCAGTATATATTAAATTTTATTACTTTAAATCCTTTAGGTAATTTTTGTTTTTTCATAATTATATTTTCTTATTTAAAACTAATTTGCTTAGCATCTCCCCATAAATTTTCAATATTGTAAAAATCTCTAATATTTTTTTGAAATATATGAATTACTATATCTACATAGTCCATTAAGATCCACTCACCCTTATTTGTTCCTTCAACACCATATGGTTTGTCACCAACTTTTTTGCTAATAATTTTTTTAATATTTGACTCTATTGCGTTAACATGAGTGTTTGAGTTTCCAGTACAGATGATAAAATATTTACATACAGAGGTGTCAATTTTTTGTAAATCTAATGTAATAATTTCTTTTCCTTTCATTTCGTTAATTGCTAAAATGATATGTTCTAATAATATATTGGTTTTGATATTTTTGCTAGACATATCTTTATTAGATTTGTGTTGCAAAAATACGTGATAATTTTAAATAAATAAATCTTGATCGCTAAAAATAATATTCATTTTGATAAAATTAGTTCAACTAATGATTATGCATTATCAATTAAAAATCATTTTTTATTTAAAGAAGGGTTGATTATTTCTTCTAATTTTCAAACTAATGGTAAAGGTCAATATAGTAATTCATGGCATAGTGAATATTCGAAAAATTTACTTGTTTCTGTTGTTTTATATCCAAATTTATCTGTCAAAAAAAAATTTGATTTAAATAAAATAGCCTCTTTAGCAGTTTGTGAATTATTATTTTCTTTTGGATTGAAAGCAAATATAAAATGGCCAAATGATATAATTGTTGATAATAAAAAGATTTGCGGTATTTTAATTGAAAATATCATATCTAATAAAATTATTAAAAAATCAGTTATTGGTTTTGGAATTAATATAAATCAGACTAAGTTTAAAAAATATAGTATTCCCGCAACATCATTAAAAATTTTAATGAAAAATACTTTCGATGTAAAAGAAGTGAAAAAAGAGTTGATTAATTACTTGTTCAATAATTTAAATTATTATCGAAAAAAAAATTTTAATTATCAAAAGTATCATGATTTAATATATTCAAAAAATCTTAAAAGAAATTTTTTAATTGGTGATAATTTTGTTGAAGGTGTTATAAAAGAAATTGATCCATTAGGAAATTTAGTTATATTAATATCCGGCAAAAAAAGAAATTTTAAAGAAAAAGAAATTTCATATGTATTCTAGTTAAATTATTTTTTCCATTTTGCTGGATTTTGTCTCCATTCTTTCAATATTGGAAAATCATCTTTGTTTATATATTGAGATTTTAATGCTTCTTCTAATAAATAATCAAAAGTACACAAAGAAATATATTCACTGTTTATATTCTTAAAATTATTAAGTGAATCCGAAAAACCGTAAGAAAATATAGATGCAACACCTTTGACATTTAGCTTGCTATTTCGTAAAGTGTTAATTGCTTCAATACTACTTTTACCTGTGCTTATTAGGTCTTCTATAAGAACAACCGATTGTCCCTCTTTATATTCTCCTTCAATTTGATTTTGCTTACCGTGTTTTTTTTGTTTTGATCTAACATAAATAAAAGGAAGTCCTAGTTCTTCAGCAACTAAAACACCATGCGGAATTCCAGCTGTTGCAACACCTGCTATTATGTTAGCACCTTTGTAGTGATTTTTAATGACGTAGCTTAAGGATTGTCTAATATAATTTCTTATTTCAGGGTAAGATAGTGTTTTTCTATTGTCACAGTATATTGGTGAGTTCCATTTTGACGCCCAAACAAAAGGTTTTTCAGGTTGTAAAATAATTGCGTTAATTTGCAATAAAGATTTTGCAATTTGTTTTGCTATATCAACATCATAAATCATTATGCAAAAATATAAAGTTTATATTAATAACAGTTCAAATATCATAGTAGATGATTTAAATAATTTTAAAAAAAAATATAATTGTATAAAAGCTAGTGGAGGAGTAGTGTTTAATTTTAAAAATGAAATATTATTGATTTTTAGAAATGGTGTTTGGGATCTGCCTAAGGGAAAAATAGAATATAATGAAAGTTATGAAGATGCAGCTTTAAGGGAAGTTGCTGAAGAAACAGGTGTCAAAAATTTATATCTAAAAAATTTTTTAGTTACAACATATCATACATATTCACAAAATTCTATTGATTATTTAAAAATTACTAATTGGTTTAGAATGTATACTAAATCAAATTTGAAATTAGTTCCACAATTGCAAGAAGGAATTACAAAAGCCGAGTGGGTAAATTATAATGATATTTCTGATAAAATGATTAATACTTATGGAAATATTAAAGATGTTTTAGAACATGTTGAAATTTAAGTTTTTTTTAAAATTGTATTTTTTTTGGTTATTTCTATTTTTTTTAAATAGAGTAATTTTCTTTATTTTTTATTTTAAAAGTTTTAAGAATATTAAAATACTTGAAATCTTACAAATTGTTCCTAATTCAATATCGCTAGATTTATCTTTTATCTCATATGTTGCATCCATAGCATTTTTATTTATACTTCTAGGATTCATATTATCATCTTTTAAAATTGAACTATTTATTAATAAAACAGTTAATTTTTTTTTAGTAAGTATGATATTGTTTACAAATATTGTTTCTGCTGGAGAAGTTTGTCTTTATAAGGAATGGGAAACTAAACTAAATTATACTGCATTAACTCATTTAAAACAACCAAGCGAAGTCTTTTTAACGGCTTCAAATATCGATTATTTGATTTTTAGTTTTTATATATTGATTTCTATCATTGTAATTAGATTTTATTTAAACAATATTAAAATTCATTTCAAATTTCAAAAAAGCTCATTCAAAATTAATTTAAAGAGAGTTTTTTTCGCTCCTTTAATACTTGGTATATTTTTTTATTTTATAAGAGGAGGTTTACAATCCATTCCAATAAATATTAGTGACGCATATTTTTCAAAAAATATTATTGTAAATGATTTAACTGTTAATTCTAACTGGAATATAATTCAGAGTTACTTTAAATCTTCAAGAAGTGTAAATGGAAATCCTTATGTAAAGTATTCAAAAAAAGAATATGATTTATTTGTAGAAAATTATGTAAATGACACAACTAATACTGTTTCATCAACAAAAATTTTAAAAGATAATCAACCAAATATTGTTTTTATACTTTTAGAAAGTTGGTCTGGGGATATTATTGAAAGTTTGGGAGGTTTAAAAAGTATAACTCCAAATTTCAATAAATTAGAAGAACAAGGTCTATTATTTTCAAATTTTTATTCAAATGGATGGAAATCGGAGCAAGCTGTAAGTTCTATTTTTTCATCTTTCCCTGTGTTCCCATATATTTCTATAATCAAAGAAACAGATAAAGCAAGAAAACTTCCATCATTAAATAAATCATTAAACAATTATAATAGTTCATTTATTTTTGGAGGTCAACTAAGCTATGGAAATATTAAGGGTTTTTTATTAAATCAAAACTTTGATATAGTTCAAGATATTGATGATTTTAACTACCCTAGAGGTAGATTGGGAATTCATGATGAATTTATGTTTGATGAATTTCATTTACATCTAAACAAAATGAAAGAACCATTTTTTAGTACTTTTTTTACCTTAAGTTCACACTCTCCTTATGATTTTCCATTTAAGCATAAATTTAGTTTTAATAGTAGGCATGATCCATATGTTAACTCTGTAGCGTACACTGATAGTTGTCTTGGCGTTTTTTTTCATAAAATAAAAAATGAAAAATGGTATAACAATACTTTATTTATAATTGTTTCAGATCATAGTCACAGTACACCAATTCATAGGAGGGTTGCACAGAAAGAAAGATTTAGAATTCCAATGTTATGGTATGGTAATGTATTAAATGAAAAATATAAAGGACTTTCTAATGAAATCTTATCTTCTCATATTGATATTACACCAACATTG
>CEWG01029353.1_pt1 | contig 16854 bp, 37 predicted proteins | sample 361411 | NCBI WGS metagenome assembly CEWG01 (sample SAMEA2622173, study PRJEB7988) | marine metagenome | biome: marine biome (ENVO:00000447); feature: surface water layer (ENVO:00002042); material: "saline water (ENVO:00002010), including plankton (ENVO:xxxxxxxx)" | depth 5 m | reverse complement strand
CCATTAGAAGTAGAAACACCATCACTTCTTACCTCTCCCCAGTAGCCACCAATACCACCACCAGAACTAGCTAACCAAATGTTTTCATCGTAGTGAGCTGATAAACCATGTCTACTATCAGGCACATGATTTAAGAAACAACTAATAGGCAGACCTCTAGTAGTGCCACCATTAGAAAGAATAGGTGTGCTAAACATAAACCAATGGTTAGAAGAGTAATCGTATATTCTTTGAGCCATTTCATAATCTGTTTCACCTTTGTATGTACTAACGTATACAGAGGCACGAGCAAATGCTTCTTGAGGACTTTCTTCATCTTCCCATAAGTATCTATCTTCAATTGTATCTTTACTAAACTTATCAAGCTTTTTATCTTTATCATAATTAATTATTATTCCTAGATAAGGTAACTCACCTTTCTTATCTGCCATCTATTTTTTCCTCCAATATTTTAAATAGTTTATTTTCATACCATTGAGCTTTAAGTAAATCCTCTTTACCATTCTTGTAACGAAATCTCCATCTGTATTTTAACGAGTTGCCACGTAGATACCCAACAAACTCTTCATGAGTTAACATAGCTTCAATAGCATCTATGCACTCTATACCACCTTGATTATAGTGTTTAGGTTTATTAACTACGTCTTCTTTTACTTCCTCTTTAGACTCTTGGTCACTCCAAATCATCATACAAACCTCTCCGTTATTTCTTCTACCTTAGGTAGCTTTTCTACTTTAGTTAAATAAGTAAGTCCTTTCGCATACTGAAATACACGAAGACCTTTACCATCGTTTGAGTCTTTATGACATTCAAATTTATGTGGACACCAACCGCACTCTCTAGGGAGCTTCATGTTTCCAGAAGCACCATCGGCTATTGGTTGGTAACAAAGTTCAGGCGGAGAGTCTGACTTAATTATTTTTTTGACTGTTCTAATTTTAGTTTCTATATTTACTTTGTCAAGTTCTTCTGGTCGAAATAATGCAAGTTCTCCGTTCTCTTTATTGATAGCAACGAATCCGCCTTTATTTGTACCCTCTGCATGTTCATAACCAGATAGTTGAGCCATATACCCAAATGCATCTGACTCCGCCAAAGTGCCATTAGCAAACTTTTGAAATGCAAAACCAGAGGCAGATTTGATATCAATAACCTCTCCATCTATCTTACAATCCATATGTCCTAGTATGCCACTGACTTTTATTTCTTTTTGCTCATCAGTAACTTCGTGACCGGCAAGTTCTGTTAAGAACAACACAACCCTTTCAAGTATATGACCGTATAAAAATTTAATCATAGTTGGTGGCGATACTCCTCCACCATAACTATCTCTTTTCATATCAAACCAAAGTTGTCTTTGTGGTCTACCAATATTAGACATACGCAGTGTTGGTTTTTGATTAGCTCTAGGAGTTAACCAATCTTTTAATGCTTGTCGCATAAACTCACCAAACTTGTCTAAGTCCTCTTCACTTACATCAATAGCTTTACCTTCACCCAATTCACCAACAACTGAGTAGATATCTTCTATTAACGTATCAAGATTTTTCTTTTTCTTTCTCGGCATCGTCTAACTCCTTAAATGCTTTTATGACATCTGTAGAAAATAGTTTTTGTAAATTAACTAAAAACATTCTACTGGCATTGTGGTCACCACCACTTACTGACTTAAATGTATCAAGTTGTTCTACAATCTTTCTAAGAACATCTGTTTTAAATACTAATGTGCAGTACTCATCATCACCGATACAAAGATTGTGAAACCAGTAATCTGATTCAGTTGCCTTTATTCCGGATGGTTTATTATAGGATTGATATTCAATCGCTATGTTACCTGTTGTCTGCCATATATCTTTTTCTGATTTTACTTCTATCTTTTTGTTAGTAAATAAATCAGCTATTTTATCCTCTCGGATAGTTCCATATTGTAAATCAATATCAAACTTTTTTCTGTCTTTTTTAGTGGGTTTCACTCCAGTCACCTCCGACTTTGTATTCACCAGTTAATGCACATCGCATTTTAAATAGTCTTCCGGCTTCTTCTATACACTCCACACCTAATAGCCCAGTATATTCAGCAATGTCATTTTTAACTTGTAACTGCCACTCATCATGAATATTAGCTACAAACTTTGCATCCAGTGTATTTAATTTAATTTTATTATAAAATATGCACATAGCTTTTTTCATAGCTATAGCACCACCGCCTTGCAATAAAGTATTTAAGGCAGCATGTTCACTTCTAACGTATATCTTACGACCATCTAATCCTTTTAAGAATCCTCTTCTTGACGCTTCTCTAACTCTTCTCGTAAGAGTTTCAAGTGCAGGAAGGTTGGTGAGGAAACGAGTTCTAAGTTCCTTACCTGCTTTTCTATCTGAACCAACCACCTTTCCAAGCTTTTCATCTCCTGCTCCGTATATGAGGGCATATATAAAAGTCTTTGCCTTATCTCTTGATTCAAGTCCTGCAAGTTCCTGATTAGTTGTGTGGATATCTCCATGTAATACCTCTTGAATATAATTATCATCATTCATATAGTGAGCTAACATTCTAAGTTCTAACCCACTTGCATCAATACCTAGTAAATTGTATTCCTCAGGAACTATCCAACAAGCACGACAGTCTTTACCATATTCACTATGAATACTAGGAACTTGTGCCATGTTAGGATTTCTATGTGTCATTCTACCGGTGATAGTACCATTAGGTATGACTTTACCATGAACACGTTCTCCCTTTAACTCATCTACCCAAGACGATATTTGAGCAATACGTTTCTGTAATAATAAAAACTCGGCAATGAGCCGAGCTTCGTGTATATGGTCTATCTTTTTTAATGTTCCTTCGTCAACAATAGGCTGACCTGTGGGAGTAAATCTTTCTGGTTTCCAACCAAAGTCTTTTAAATATTCGCCAATTTGTTTACGACTACCTAAATTAAACTCAACAAGTTTCTTTCGCATGAATGGTTCAAAGTTATTAGTATCAATACAGCGATTGTATTCATCGTCTGTCAGTCCTCGTAACGATAACTCGCCATCTTTTTTAATGTAAGGAGTCACCATTTTATCATCAACCCATTTAGGCTTGAATGTTTCTTGTACCTCATCTTCTACTTCTGACATGCGATATTTTAAACTGATAAGAAGATTCATTGCTCTCTCTGTATCAAAGAGAAAACCATTCTTCTCTTGCTCATTCATAATTACTGCAACTTGATGTTCTAAATCTACACTTTCTTGAGAAAAGTTTTTACTTTCTTGTTGTAAAGCATAATATACTTTTTCATTTAACAATACATCTTGTGTGCAATACTCAAGCATTTGTGGAGTATAGTTATCAAAATCATCAGGTTGTTCTTGTTTAGGTGACTTAACTCGGTAGCCCCAAGTTTTTAAACTGTGTCCGTTTTCTCTTACTGGCTGATAGAGTCTTGATAAGACTAAAGTATCAATAAAATCAGCATGTAATGTTACATTGTGTAGTTTCTCAATCACAGGTATGTCATAACCTAAAATATTGTGACCAATCAATGTATCTACTGACTGTAAATATTTTATACCTTCTTCTAGTTGGTCTGGTCCAAAAGTTCTTGGACTAGATTCATTTAAATCTTTAGCAACAATACACCATATCTTTGTTGGTGTAAGACCATCAGCTTCGATATCAAATATAACTTGTTTAGAATTGGAGGTCATAGTTTTCCTCTTCGTTATCAAAAGTATCTTCGGTGGTTATCTCATGCAATCTACCAGTATCACTATCATACTCAAGTGCACAAGCTAATCCAGTGTCTCCAGTATATCTAGATTTTAACACTCTTACTTTAGTTGTGTTAGCTTCTTTAGGGTCAGTAGCTTGTTGGTTTCTCTCTAAAGCTATGACGCAATCAGATAGCTGTGCAATACCTTGAGAACCTTTTAAGTGACTCAAAGACACTGCGACTCCTTTCTCATGTCCTCGGTCACCTGTAGCTCTACGTAAATGTGATACTAATATCATACCAACATTTGTTTCTTCTACCAAGCTTCTTAATCTATTCATTAATGTATCAATACCTCTTCGTTCATCACCTTCGGTTAAGACATTTACAAGCATGTGCAAGTGGTCAACTATTACCCACTTACATTCACAACCTACAATCATGTATCGTAACTTTGCGAATATCTCATCAATGTCTGTCGCACCAAGATGAGAATGAATAAACACCCTGTTCTTCTCAATCACTTTGTCAAACAAAGCATTTAAGTCTTCCTCTGTATATTGCTCACGCTTTTCATTTAGATATAGTCTATCGTTTGCCTCAATAGATATTAGACCGTCTGCTGTTCTTAACCAGTTTTCTTCAAGAGCTATGATACCCACATTATCTTTGGTTGTCTTGATAAGCCAGTGCTCTAGCTCTCTAGTGACAGATGACTTACCAAGACCTGTACCACCAGTTAAGGTTATCAGTTCTCCCTGCCTTAATCCATATAGTTTCTTGTTCAATCCTTCCCAAGGATAAGCAATACTTTCTTTTACTTCTCTATGTAACCAATCTGTTTTTTGTCCAGATAGTTCCATGATACCTGATGGGGTATAAGTCTTAGCATCCCACCAAGATTTAGTAAACTCACTAAACTTCTTTTGATTGTGCATATCGTTAGCGTCTTTATAACCATTAGGTAAAGTCATAATTTTTACCTTTCCGGGCTTTAATATTCTTGCTACATTTCTAGTAGCTTCACGACCTGCCTTATCATTATCGAAACAAAGCACAACACTTTCAAAAGATTCAACAAACTCTATGCTTTCTCGTATATCTTTTACTGCACCTGCAGCTCCTCTCTTAACAGAGACAACTGCCCATTTACCTTGAAACATTTCATCAACTGCCATAGCGTCACACTCGCCTTCGGTAATTGTTAAATACTTACCGCCAGTGTTTCGATACAGTTGCTCACCAAATAATCCAGTGCCTTCGTAGCCACCATTGACTCCAAAGTTTTTGGTATTGGTAAATCTAGTTTTGGTACAGACAATCTCAGTACCATTGTAATAAGGATAAATGTGTTGAGTAATATTGCCTCGTGTATCCTTGACTACTCTTACTCCAAACTTCTTAGCAGTCTCTTCTGATATACCTCTATCAGTCAGAGCTGAATATATGCCTGTGTAAGAATCTAAAAAAGTATTATTTGCCTTTGGTGTTGTTTCCACTATTGTGCCCTCACTTTCATCTTCGTAGCTACGCATATAAGTTGAACAACTAAAGCAATATGCAGAGCCATCTTTGTTCATAGATACTGGGTCTGAACCTCCACATTTCGGACATGGTAATCTATGCTTTACAAATTTATTGTCTTCCATTCTATCTCCAAATAGATAGCTAGACTAGGGTTAAAAATTAGGAATAAAAAAACCTAGCCTAGCTAAATTTAACTAAATTATGAGGTAGAGTCTTCTTCTATTGTTTTAGTTTCAGACTCTATCTCAGCCTCAACCATTGCCTCTGAACTATCTTCAAGCAATCTTTCTAGATTAGCTCTATGAGTAGCAGACGCAAAACTCAAGGCTTCGGTGACGATATCTAAGCTGCCAACTTTAGATATGATAACTCGGGCTTCGTTCTGTTTGCCCTCGTCAGCAATCTTATTAACATCATAGACTAACTCGCCATCATCTTTTTTGACAGTGATAATCATTTAAAACTCCTCACCATCAGATAATAACTCTTCGCCATCAGCAGATTTATATTCTACTAAATCAGTAACTTGTACAGCTTGTAGGTCAAGTCCTTGATAAGGACCAAACTTACCCTCGCCACTATACTCATTAAACTGAACTCTAACTTTAGAGCCATTACCAACAGCAACATTAATTTCTTGCTTCTCAGTATTTAAAAGTCTAGGTGCAGGTCTGGTCATACCATTAGGACCATTCACCTTTCTCTTAATTACTAAAGCAGGACCTTCGTCATGTTGCTTTACTTTATGACCTCTTGACGCAAAGTCATCAGCAATCTCTTGGTCAACTATTAAGTCAACTGTATAGACTGGCTCAAACTTTGTGTTAGGAGTCGTTATACTCGCCCATTTGGCGATTCCATTTAATATAGCCATAGTGATTTACCTCCATTTAAGCTTATTAATGTTTGTGAGAGTTTTGAGCAGACCACTCTCAAAGTCTTGGTTATACCAAACCAAATCTTTTGAATGGAGATAGAGGGCTTCGTGACTTGATTGCTCGGCTTACCATATCTTTCTTCCATTTCAAATAATTCTATCATTACCATTTTTCTTTTACAACTATTTTATTCAAATGATAATTCATTTCTCTAGTTGAGGTTTCGTGATTGGTGGGATTATTACCTCCACCTACATATTCAAAGTTTCTTATCATCATACTTGGTGCTACATGATTTATATATCTTTTGCTAGTAGCTTTTACTTTAGAGGCAAATGCCTCAACCTCTGCTAAAGAACCATACACATAATGTTTATTGTTTTCTTTATCTATCAAGACAGCTTTCTTTAAATGGCAAACACAAGTCATCTGCCCTGACCTCGATATTCTTTGTAGCTTTTTCTTTTATTTTTATTCATGTGTTTAGTAGATATCTTAACTCGTCTACCTCTACCACCTCTACCCTGAGATGTGCTTTTCTTAACATGATTAATTATTTTTATTTCTCTTTTAATCGCCAATGTTTAACCCCTGTAAAAGTTTTTGTACTAATTCTTGGTCTGTTATTTTATTTCTTATGCCTCTTAGCTTTTGTATATCACCGGCAAAACTCCACTTGTGTTCTGGCTCAACCCTAGTAATAGTCATAACATGATTTACGCTAGGCATACACGCTAAGTTATCTATGCATTCATAAACATTTTCTGCATAAGTTTTTATTTCTTCTCGGCTATCATCAATGACAACCTCACATATAAATTCAAACATTATTTATTTTCTCCTGTAATTCTTTGTAAGTATGTACATCTGGGTATCGCTTCAACATTTTTAAAACCCATCTATCTGTCATAAAAGACAGATTAGTTCTGGCGATACTGCGTACATGTGTTTGGTCGGGCAACATAGCCTCAACCTTATCCATAGTTAATTCTTTTGCATTCTCTTCTGGAAGCAAAGTCTTCAACCATTGAAATTGTATTTTTCTTATTCTAGTTTTTAGTTGTTTTACTTTTCTGTTATTCAATATAAATTACTCCTTCACTTAACATATCTTCAACAAACTTTTTAGAGTTATCTAAAAGAACTTCTATTATTTCTTCTTTAGTCTGGTCTTCTATTTCTCCTACGAGAACATTACCAATGTATACTTTATGCTTAGACACGAGTCAAACACTCATCACAACTAAAGATATTACTATGTCTTAGTGTAGCTTTCTTTTCTCTGCATATGTCGCACAGTATCTCCTCATCATAAGGGATACTGCCGACAGTTACTCTTGGTTGATACATACTACTCCTCAAGTTAAGATTGTTACTTTCTTTAACATTTCTTTACCAAGTTCTTTTTCAATCTTTTTTTCAAGATTCTTTTTCAACTCTTCTTTAACTTTTTTGTTTTTAGTTTTTTCTTCAATCATATTATTTTTTCTCCATGTATTCTATATCTTGTGACGAGATTGCGTCACTACAAAGTTTAGATAGAAACTCTATTACCATCGTTGGAATATGCCCAGAACTTACCCCTTGCTCAGAGTCAATGTAGTAATTATAAATGTACTCAACACAATCGTCTTCTAAGTCTGGTCTATTAGGCAACATCCAAATGTCAGCTACTCCATCTCTGATAGTATCTGCCATCATGTCATTAGCTTCGTGGCTCACGCTACCTCCTTCTTTAATAGTTTTTTAATAGTCTCTTCTAAGTCTTCTACTTTTTCTTCAAGGCTGTAGAAGTCCTGACCTTCTAAGTTTTCTATTCTATACTCAATGTCATCGAAGTCTCTACCTTCTAAGTTTTCTATTCTATACTCAATGTCATCGAAGTCTTTACCTTCTAAATCATCTATTCTGTATTCAGTATCATCTAGTTTATTATTTATTTCTTCTAGCCTAGAATCTAAATAAGTAAGATTAAAATTTTCTTCTTCTTTGGCATCTGGGTTAGCAGAAAATAATTGTTTAAAAAAGTTTATCATAAGTTTCCTCATAGTTTAGTTAATTGATATTACAAAGCCAGAAGTATCCTTCTTAGCTTTACCTTTTGCTGACAAGCCTACTACTACGTTTGGCTCATCAAGAAATCGCATGTCGTATTCGTCCCCATCTATTACCCTGCGGTTTTTATACCACATCGGCAATGCGTGACTAAACACGACAGCGATATTATAACTCACCTTGTCAAACCAAGAAGCATATTTTTCATTAGCTTCTGAGTACGACCAAGTTAAGTGATAATTCTTTATGTGACTAACTTTCCTTGTAGGGATTTTAGTGTAGTCATAAAACTGTATCTCTGGAAAAGTATCAAACACATTGACACCTTTGAGTTCGTGATGTTCCCATTGGATATCTGAAGTACCATTAAGTCTGACACAAGGCTGTTTACCTTCTCGTTTGCACTTGTTCTCAAACTTTAGAATCTCTGTGTACAACTGCTCCATAAATAAATCAGGAGTGTCCAAGAACATATTAGTTCTACGCTTACGAGCTTCCTGTATTACATTGGTAGTTTCACCTTTCTTGAAGATACCACCACGACCAGAAGTATTTAGACAAGCGTCTTTACATTTGGCAATGTCTTGATAAGGACAAATCCTAGTACTGCTTGGGTGTAAATGCATGATAGCACTTTGCCATTCAGTATTTAATTTATCGCCTTTGATAACTTTAGGGTTACCATTGATTGTTAGTAAATTAGTCATAAGCCCTCTCTATAATTAATTTAATTTAATATCTTTATTTTCATCTTTAAACATCATGTCAGATATGCGTTCCATCTCTTCATTATGTTCCTGTAAAAGTTTTATCTTACCATCTATTTCAACTAGCTTGTTTATTACTAAGTCCATGCTGTTTTGAAATACCTGTATAAATTCAGCGAATTGTTTTTCGTCCATTGATTACCCTCTTTTTAGTTCTGATTGTTTTAGTTGTTACTGCTTTGTCGGGGTCTTGTGCCCTTCTAATTTTCTCCATCATTATTAAATGTTCTTTCATAGTCATACTCATAAGTCTACTCCTGCGTATAAGCCATCAATGATAGCTTGTGCATACCTGTGCTCAACAACATAACTGTTGCCCCATTGCATACAATTGCTATCAACATTTCTTTCCCACCATTGCTTTGCCTCATCTGTGTGCATAGTAAACAAAACAAGTGTGCCCTGATTTTCAATAGTAAAGTCTTTCATTACACCTCCTTTTCATAAGTTACTAAAGTTACTTGGTCATCTACTGTTTCAATAATCTTTCCAGATTCATACTTGTATCTGCGAAAGCCTCCTGCCTCCCAGTAATAATATACTAAGTTATCGTCTGCTTCCTCAAACCTCAAGCGTTGTCTTTGCTCATCAACTTCTTTTTTATATTGAGTCATACTACCTCCTAATAATCATTGTCGTTATATTTTACCACACCTTGCTTATCAAATTTCTTTTCTTGATGTGGCTCTATAAAAAATAATGTCAGAACTGCAAAGCTAAAAACAACTATGCAGAACAATAATAAAACTCCATTCGTCATATTATTTCCTCATATGCTTTATCTCTTTCTACTTCGGTTTTAAACCAAGACCAACACACAGAGTCTGACTGGTCGTCTAACATTTCATTTAAGTTAGGGCAACCAAACCACTCAGCGATTCCATATATGTAACCCCTGTTATCCTCTTCGAACATTATGTAAGTAGTAGTATCGTACCAACTAAATTTTTGTTTATGCTGATGTTTTCTCATGCTTCCTCCTTTCCATATACTTTATCTTCAAGTTCTTTCATTACTTGCATTGCTTCCCACTTAGAAGTGTAGCCACATATTGTCATAGCTATACCACTTATAAAGTCTTCAACTGTAACTCCTTTTCGCAGTTTCATCTCGCCTTCTTGATAGTTTAAATCACATAGTTTTAAAATAGTATCTTCTAGTTCATCTAGCCTTTGTCTAGCTAAAAATCCCTCATCAATTCTATTACTTATTTCTTCATTTATATAAGCCATATTATTTCTCCTTAATTAACAGTTCCACCACATATCTCTTTCTTCAATCATGGGTACTATATCGTCATGCGAAATGTTGCCTTCAAAGATTGCATGAAATACATCTCTGAAAAACCTCCCATAAGAAAGACTGTAAGCTCTTTTTGATTCATCTTCCCAATTTATAAAAGTGCCTGTCTTCTGCTTTTGCATAACTCCAGTATCCTGATAATCCAAACCATAAATTTGTACATAACTATCAAATTCAAGTTTACCTCTTTCACGTTTAATATTCATATCGTGAATATGTTTCATATGTAAAGCTACTTTAATGAAATCATCTATAAGGTCAGTAAACTCATTATGTCTTTTGTCATCTGGGTTTGCCTCACTATATGCTTTTCTTTCATTGTAGCAGTCAGTTTTTTTAATAGTTTCTAGTGTTTCCATATTAGCCCTCTCTAATAATTTTAAAAGTTTTTAGTTGTTGTATCTCTTGCCACTTCTTCAAAGATATTCTTTTCCAATGTGGAGCATGAGATTCCTTAATCTTCACCCACTTATAACCAATCGTACCCACACGAAAGTATCTATGTCCTGCGGGTACATTGCGTAATTCGTAAGCGTTATAAAATCTAACTATCAAAGTTATAATCCTTGATGTAGTCAATCAACTGTCCAGTTAATTTTTCTTTATACTTTTCAAGTTCTATTTGGCTCTCGTGGTTTAATGCTCGTATCACATGGATAATATCCATATCAAATATGCTTACCCACTCGCTTTTACTTCTTGACCAGTAAAGAAAAACATCACTGTTGCGATTATACTCGTAAAACCTATTTAACTCATCTTCAATATCAGCAGGAAGATTTTTATCTTGAACAGCTTTTTGTATCTCTAAAAAAGTTTTAATTTTCATCAACAACCCTCACTATATCTGTTACATAAATACTACCCATCTCATCAAAGAAACCAACTTCACTAGCCTTCATATCAACAAGCAAAGTTTGTTTGAATCCTTTGCCTTGCTTGATAGACTCTAATGCATAAGCATTACATTCGCCCAGTCCATTGTTAACTCGTAAGTGAGTGCCCTTTTTTATTTTTTCTATATTTGGTATAGCCATAATATAGTATCTCCATTCCGTATAGTTTAATGCGGTGGTTAATGCCTACGGAGTTAAACACTAACCACCTATGAAAAACACAACAGTTTTCACCTAGAGGTACTGTCAAACCTTTTATGTTCTTGTAAAGGCGTTGTTCATACTAATACGAGTTCATGTATTGTAATAACTCATGACTGTTGATTTACATAGAACAGGATTTATACTTTAATAGCTATCCTCTTTTCCGCTAACCTTTACTGTAAGGCATTGTTTAGGAATATTTTAATGGGGTTTCCTAGTCCGAATTTAATCTTGTTTCCCAACCTTATAAAATTTGATAAATAATTTATGACCACTTCCTGATGGTAGAGCCTGAATCGGTGGGGTTATTTCAAGAACCCATTAACTACTGCCACTCTGAAATTATCTATCAAATTCTTTATTCAAATTCTTCAGCAACTAAAGTCACAGTATAACCTGCTTCTTTAGCTAACTTCAAAGTTCTAAGGGGTATAGTCTTACCACCACCACACTCTCTGATAAACTCAGCTTGAGGATTATGGGGGTAATAAAAGTCTGTACCATAATAGTTTTTCTTAATTACTTTAATTTCATTCAACATCATCTACCTCCTCTAATGATTCATACGCTAATTGTTTTTCTAATATATCCAAAGCTACATCAAATTGTGTTGACCTATCTACTTTCTTAGTTCTTTTTTCAGTGAGCTTATAAAGTCTATCGCTTAGTCTATTTAGATTCTTATCAGTCAGTTTAGTAACCACTGACATATACTGCCTAGTATCTTCTGTACTCTGTGCACTACTAGGATATAAGTCAAGAAACTTATATAGCACTTGGGCTAAATCAAACTCCTCACTAATATACCCTCCTGATATCAACCTTTTACGCAAATCCATATACTCTGAATAGCGTGGTTTATCATGTTCTACTTCACTATCATCTCGCCAGTAATAATTAGTTTCAGTAGCAACATATTCAAGAATACCTCTTACAGCATTCGCCTCGTTTTCATTTTCAAATATAATCATAATTTATCTCCATTAAAGTTGTTCGTATCTATTTTCCCAGTCATCTGCATGGGAATTAATATTAAATAGTTTTTCTAATGCAATAGTCCAATCAGATAATCTTTCTACACCATCATTACTAGCTATCCAATATAGCCACCCTATCCTATCATTGCCCTTGAGAATATATATATGAGATTCATCAGTTTGATTCACTCCAGAATATTCATACTTAACACCATCAGAACACTCAATAGGAACTGAACCATGACACAGACTAGTATCTCTAGTCGGCTCTGTTAATACAATATCCTCACACTCAATGGTATATCTCAAATTAAAATCATCTCTCAAGATACCATCAAGAACCTCTTCTAAGTAATGTTTAATCATTATGCTCTACCTCCTTAATAGTTTTAACAAATCTATGAAATGGAAAAGTACCATCACCATAAACATCATTATAGAACTTAGCTAGTGTAAACATTTCAGGCACAAGCTCTGAACACACTTTCAAGTTCCTCTCATCTAGAGGAGTGATAGCTCCAAAACAATGTTTTATAGCTAACGCTAAATCATTAGCTCTTGTAGTAGCCACACCTCTATCTATCAAATACATAGCCAATAAGCTATGCGTTGTGCCCTTCTCAATGACTATGTAATCATCATAATCATGTTTAGTTTTATATGCTTTTTTCTGCATAATTACTCCATATTGCGACTAGAAGTTGCTCAGTCAAAGGATAAGAAAACAACTTCTAGTCTAGTTAAAAATATATCCCTTTATTTTTTAAAGTGCTTCTCGGTTATTAATTGCACTATTAAGAAATTTTTAAAGGTTAAAAAATCTATCAACCCTCAATGTCTGCGAACAGTTTACCACCCCTGTCAACCCCAAACTTAGAATAATAATCTTAAATAGTCTTTAAAGATTATTAAGATTAATTTAATTAATTTAAAATATTGTAACCTCATACACTCTACCTTTGTCCATTGAATAAGTCGATAAGTATTTGAAAGTAGTTTTAAGTAAAGCCCTTTTAAATTTTCTACGATACACAACATGCTTTTCGTATTTAAAATTCATAGCCTCCGAGTATCGATAACCTCTAGATTCTAAATAGTCTATCGCCTCTACCTCGCTGGTAAAATCAATAGGGCATTTAGCAATCTCAGCTTTATACTCATCAGCCAATTTTTTATTAGCTACCCTCTGTGCCTTGGTAAGTTTTAAATTTTTCATAGTTTCTCCGTAGTTAAAAAAATAAACTTTAAAAGTTCTCAGGGAAAACTTCTGGGAACAGTCTACCACCCTTGTCAACCCCAAATTTAGAATAATAATTTTAATAATTATTAATAAATATTTTATGATTGTTTAGATTTAATTAAAGGTACAGGTATTTTATACAAAGGTACAATTAAGGTACAGTTAAGGTACAATTAAGGTACAGTTAAGGTACAATTAAGGTACAGTTAAGGTACAGCAAAAGGTACAGTTAAATTTAAGGTACAGTTTAGTTTTATGTACCTTTTTTAGTTTTATTCCCTCAACACTCGCCATAGTTTTTAAATTCCTTGCCTCAACTCTACACTCAAATTTTAAACTCTCTCGAAGATTTAGCTTGGTGAGCTGACTAGCACCAAGAGTCAAAAAAAAGCCACTTTAGTGTCCTTATAAAAATAAATCTGAGCATAAAAAAACTCCCAAGCTAAGGTATTAATTTAACTTGGGAGTCTTTAGGTTAGACTACAGTGTCTTGAAGAGATTCCAAGTACTTGAGAATTGCAGTCTCATGCTTCTTAGGAAGTGGCTTTTTAGCCAATGCTAATTTAACCAACTTATGAGCAACTAAGTATTGCTTCTCCTTCGGCTTTGAATCTTCAGTAAGACCAAAGTATGTAGCGAAGTGCCCTCTTAGCTGTTTATAATGAAACTTGCAATTTTTCTGTATTGCAAACTCATAAGCCATTTTATTAACTTGTTTCCAAGTTGCCGGTTTTGCAGATTTTTCCTCTGCGATTTTATCCCAATCTGTCATATTAACCTCCTTTGACTGAATTGGTTAAGTTTCTAATGTACTCATCTAAATTAGAATGTACATTACCATCTTTCTCATGGTCAGATTTAATCTTGAATCCAACCAGAGTAAGTCCTTCATTAAACTTCTTTTCAATGAGAAGCTTAGCCTGTCCTTCGTAGATACAGTAGTAAGTTTCATCATTGTCATAGTTTAGATGTATAATCATAAATACTCCGTGTTTAATGCAAACTTACTAGCAGAGTCTAATAAGAACTGTAAAGGGCACTAAAGTCTTAGCGAGTCTTCGAGCTTAGAATTTAGTAGCTTGTATACCCTTTATAGTTTTTATGGCTCTGGTAGTCTAGTTGTAATTAAATCGGATAGTATTTATAGATTATACAAATTCTAAAGTATGGCAATGGTATGAAAAGTCTTACTCTGTAATCTGCGGAGGTAAAGGTTAAGTTGCAGAAAAGAAGCTTAAAGAAGGATGTCGATAGGTTGGCATGAAAATTGAACTGACCGAGGAAGATGTAATGTGCTTCTGAACTAGATGAGTCCAAAAGAAAATAACCAATTCAACAAAGGTCGTTAATCTGTCAGCATTGGGATAATATGGGTAGAGGGAAAATGCAGAACCAAAACTTGGTGACATATAAGACTTTAAAATCTTATGAGAATTGTAAACTAGGAAAATTACAAGTTTTTTCTAAGTAGCTAAGAGGACCATAGCCCCTACTTTGGTTTGCTGGAGATACGAAGTGAAGGAGGAGTTAGAAGTTCTTAGTTGCCATAAGTGGTTACTTTAAAGTCTAAAAAGTTTCTTCTAAGATGTAGAGATTGCCAAGTACTAGGAAGAACTTCTAGCTCCTGTAGGTCGCATAAAGACTACAAAGTTTCTATGGTTCTCTTAGCTTGGTTCTGCATACTGGCGAAGATTTATAAAAACTCTTGAGGGCTAGGCAGGTCGCCAGTGTACCCTCTACCCATATATATATAATACTTATACAAAATTACAAAAAACCCATGTCAACCAGATAGCCTCAACCCTGTAACTTTCTAGTTTACAGTCGGGCTATAAAGTATATAAGGATTTTAGGTGTAAAGGAGGGGTTTTCTATAAAGGTCTTTGAAACCCCATAAGGGGTCAACTCAAAAGATGTTGGTTGTTGTGGGGATACTATTGTACCCCGGGGGGCACTAAAGTTATTATAGTATTGGGAATCCATTTTGTCAATAGACTTGACAAATTTATTTACGACTATATACTAAGATAATGGCAATATTACCAACAGTTGCTAATGAAACTAAAAGGCAACTAACAGAAAAACAGCAATCCTTTTTAGACTACCTAGTAGAAACACAAGGAGACGCTAAACAGGCTGCCGAGTTGGCTGGATACTCTAGCCATTATCATCATGTCGTAAAGTCTCTAAAGAATGAGATACTTGAACTCACGAATGAGATACTCGCAAATTCTGCACCTAAGGCAGCCTTCAAGCTTGTAGAGATTATGGAATCATCTAGACCCATCGTACAAGCTAATAATAAACTTGCAGCAGCTCAAACACTATTAGATAGAGTTGGAGTTTCTAAAGTTGATAAGGTAGATGTTAATCATAGCGTGAACTCATCAGGTATTTTTTTAATGCCCGATAAAGCACCTATAGAATTGCCAGAGGAAGATTATGAAGATATATCTGACAGAAGTTGAAGATAATGGTAAGATATACGCAGGACCGAACATACTTGCACTAAACTGGGAAGAAGCTGAAAAAGCTGCTAAATACAACAACCTAATATTAGTTGGTGAGTTTGTTGAAATAGTAACTGAAGGTGGTGTTATGCACTATGTTGAAGAAAAAGAAACAGTTGAGGTATTACACTAATGACTAAGAAGAAAGACTCAAGGCTGGAAAAGGCTGGAGTATCAGGTTATAATAAACCTAAGCGTACTCCTAAGCATCCAACTAAGTCGCATGTTGTTGTTGCTAAAGAAGGTGACAAGATTAAAACAATTAGGTTTGGTCAGCAGGGTAAAAAGGTAGGTACACTAAAAGGTACAGCAGGTCCACCTAAGAAAGGCGAGTCTGCTAGAATGAAAGCCAAGCGTAAGTCTTTCAAAGCTCGTCATGCTAAGAATATTGCTAAAGGCAAGATGTCAGCAGCATGGTGGGCAGATAAAGTAAAATGGTAATGCGATACTATAGCGATTTAAAAAAGTTAAAGTTAGTTCCCAAGAAGAAACAATTTAACAATATGTTAACAGTTAGTTTGCTTATTGTTTGTGTGTTTTTATTTACTAACATAGTTTACTAATGCCACATGCAGGACACTTTGGAGTAAAATCCGCAGCTAAACGTAATAGAATGGCTCGTAATAAAGCTAGAGCTAAACAAGTATCTGATGAACAGTTTAATGATAACTGGGATAAAATATTTGGAGACAAAAATGCCAAAAAAGAAAAGTAAATCAACAGTAAATAAAGCGGGTAACTACACTAAACCTACTATGCGTAAGAATCTTTTTAATAAGATTAAAGCAGG
>CEWG01117612.1_pt1 | contig 16887 bp, 12 predicted proteins | sample 361411 | NCBI WGS metagenome assembly CEWG01 (sample SAMEA2622173, study PRJEB7988) | marine metagenome | biome: marine biome (ENVO:00000447); feature: surface water layer (ENVO:00002042); material: "saline water (ENVO:00002010), including plankton (ENVO:xxxxxxxx)" | depth 5 m | reverse complement strand
CCGTAGTTTGATCCTTGAGTAGAAGAACCAGCTGCGAAAACATCCTCAGCATCTGTATTTGAGTAAGCTAAATAAAGTTTTAGCTTATTATCCAACATTGATTTAGATAACTTATAAGATAGTGATTTAGTTGAACCTAAATCTGTAAATGTAGTGTGAAGGTCTCCCTCACTATTGTTATAGTAAGTTCTACCATCAGGCAAAGTACCTGCTACATTACCTTCTAAGTTTGGATCAATGTAAGCAAAAGCTCTATCAACAGAATCTCTGTTGTATTCAACACCGAAGAACATATTGTCAACGAGGTCAAAATCAAAAGCTAAAGCAAATCTATCAGAAATTGGTAAACCAAAATTCTCATCCAGCGAGTTTACGTCACCACCAGTTGAAGCAGTTAGTCTTTCAGTTCTGCTTTGATCATTAGCATTAGGATCGAAGATAACGCCATCGATTGGAGTACCGTCAAAAGTAAATGTTTCAAAGTTTACTTTATTGAGTCCACCATCATTACTGAATGAGTTAGAAACCCAAACGTTAGGCAATCTACCTACAAATCTTCCGTATCCACCTCTCATGGTTACAGCCTCTACAGGTAAGTTATAATCTCTTCCACCTAAGAAGTAGTCAAAGAATGCATCTGTTGCATCATAGTCAAAACCAAATCTTCCTGAAGTTACTTCATCATCAATAAGAACATCTGTTCTATAGCCTGTTGCAGCCAAATAGTCTGCATTAGCGTTTGGAGCTGTATTAGTTTCAGTCCAGTCGATTCTGTAACCTATCATTAGGTTTAACTTGTCATTAACTCTCCAAGTATCTTGTAAGTACATAGAAGATTTTTCTAGTGTCCAGTTGACAGCATCATCGCCAACTCCACCACCAACAGCACCTTCAAGTTTGTAGTAGATTGGAGTTCCAGCTTCAAAAGCATCAATGCCTGAGAAACCATAACAACCACCACCACAGACTCTAAATGAGTTCATGATATCTTCTTCACTTGATTCATAACCAAAAGTTAAATCATGGTCTGCAGATGCAGCATAGAAACCTTTGAATGCAAATTGTGTTGAATCAACAATAATTTCATTCATGTATCTAAACTGATCTTGACCAAATCTTAGAGTTTCATATTGTCCGCTTCTTGCTGAACCCCAAATAGTTCTAAATGGGTTAGTACAGTTTGAGCTTCCAACACAAGTTCCGTCACCATTGTTAATAACAATAGAAACTGATGGAAAATCATCGCCTCTGACTGGGTCCTGATTATCTGTCTGAGTTCTTGTTGAATATGAAATCTGAGTAGAAAGTTTATCTGACCAATCACTAAACAACTTAGTTGTTAAAACTTCCACACCTTGTTTATCGTCATACCATTGTGAATCTAATGCGAAACCAAATGGTGGATTACCTCTAACTTTGACAAGATTAGAAGTAGTGTCGATATATGACATTTCAGCTTCATGATTATCATTCAGCAGAACATTCAATTTAACGAAAGTGTTTTCAGATTGGTTATTTTGTTCAGTATTGTAATTACCAATGTCCATGCCATATAGGCTTTGCGCAGAGGCTCTTACTCTATCTACTAAAGCTTGGGTAACAAAATATGCTTCTCTGGTAGCACCACTACCGACAGGACCATAAAAAGCTGGATATGTTTGTTCAAAACTTTCGTAGTTGAAATAGAAGAATGCTTTATCCTTAATAATTGGACCACCAGCACTGAAACCAAATGTGTCCTCATTAAAGACTTCTGGATCATTGCCAAAAGCATCTGTTCCTACCATACCTTGATCTCTGTTGTAGACATAAAAGTCTCCTTCAAGCTCATTTGTACCAGACTTAGTAACTGCGTTAACACTACCAGTTGTAAATCCACCTCTTGATGCGTCAAAAGGAACAACATCAACTGAAACCTGTTTAACAGTTTCAATTGAGAATGAGTTTCTTAAAGTAGGCTGACCACTATCATTAAGACCAAATGCATCATTAACGGAAACACCATCAATAGTAATATCATTTGTTCTTGGGTTACTGCCCATAACAGAAAGAGAAAAGAAGTCTTCAGCTTGACCGACTGCAACTCTAGGATCTAGAGACGCAATGTCTTGAATACCTCTATCAGAAGATGGTAGACCATCAATAACATCTTCACCAAATACAGTTCCATTACCAAATCTTATTGTGCTTTCAAGAGCTTGTGCGCTAACAACAACCTCTTCAAACTCAGCTGCCATAAATACATCAACATTAGAAGTTTCACTAAACTTAGTGAAAACATCCATTGCTTTTGCATCAGCATAACCGGCCTTTGTTACAGTAACTGTATATGGGCCACCAGGAGCAAGGTTGTTAACAACGAATGCACCATCTGCGTTTGTTACAGCACGATCTGTAGAACCCGTTGGTGTATAAACCACGACAACTTCAGCACCTGAAACAGGACCAGAGCCATCGGTTACATTACCTTTCAGAGACGACCTAACGTCTACTTGAGATACTGCAAACAACGAAACTATCGCTAGACTAAGCGATAAAAGAATTTTTTTCATAAAATACCTCTCACATCGATACTTACTCTATTTTATAACTAAAGAAGAAGAAGAGTTAACAGTTATGTGAAATTCTTGTGACTTATTTTACTATTTCTATAATTTCAAAATTTACAAAAGGCTTAAGCACAGGTGGAATATGCACTCCAACCCCTTTTTCATAGCGGTTTTCAAGAATTGCTAGCAGTGTTCGACCAACTGCTAAGCCTGAACCATTCAAAGTATGTAGAAAATACTTATTTTTACCGTCTTTGGCTTTAGTATTCATTCTTCTACACTGAAAATCTCTAAAATTCGAACATGATGATATTTCTCGAAAACAATTTTGACTAGGTAACCACACTTCTAAATCAATAGTTTTGGCTGCAGAGAAACCTAGATCACCGGTACAAAGCACAACCTTTCTGTACGAAAGCTCTAATTTATCTAATATGGAAGCTGCATCATTTACTAGATCTTCTAGCTCTTGTTCTGAAGAATCAGGATGAACAAATTTAACTAACTCAACCTTTTCAAATTGATGTTGTCTGATCATTCCGCGAGTATCTCTACCATAGCTACCTGCTTCTGCTCTGAAACATGGTGTATGTGCGGTCATCTTGATTGGTAATGAATCTTGTTCAATAGTTTTATTTCTATAGATATTAGTTAAAGGAACTTCAGCTGTTGGAATTAGATATTTATCATCACCAACTTTAAACTGATCATTTTCAAACTTTGGCAGTTGGCCAGTTCCAAATAAACTTTCAGCATTAACTATGAAAGGAACATAATACTCATCATAGCCTTTCGATTTAGCTTCGCTGAGCATAAATTGAATTAAAGCTCTGTGCAGTTCAGCAAGCTGGCCCTTCATAACCACAAATCTTGATCCAGTAAGTTTGTTAGCTGTGTCAAAATCAAGCAAACCTAATAATTCCCCTATCTCAACATGATCTGGACCTTCTGTATTTTGAGTAAAAATTCTTTGTTCAAGTTCAAGGTTATCGGATTCATCTGAACCTTCAGGAACATCTTTATCAGGAAGATTTGGAATTGTAAGAAGTTCTTCACTAAGTTCTTCTTTTACAGCATCAAATTCTTTTTGAAGAATTTCAATCTCATCTGAAATCGAGTCTGATTGTTGTTTATGCTTGTCTATTGCCTCTCCTTTTTGAGCCAATAAACCGATTTCTTTCGATATTGTATTTTTACTATTCTTTAATTCATCAAGCTTTACTTGGATAGAATTTTTTCTATCATTTTTATTAATTATTTCATCTAGATTGCCTACATAACCTCTTAGCTCAAGTTTATTTTTAAACTCATCTAAATTTTCCTTTAATTTAATTAAATCAATCATTATTAATAATTTCGTAGTTTTGTGGCATTACATAGCTAATATTAGATGATTCAATCTTAAAATTCTCAAATTTGATAAAAATTCTTTCATCCTTTATGTCTAATAATCTTATCCAATCTAACGATTCTCCTTTGATAGATACTAATGCTTGTTTAAAAGTACTGTTTTGATCTGGTTTTAGCTTTAAACAAGTATCAGGACAAGGAAAATCTTCTGAATCATATTTATTGTTGAACAACTCTTGTAAAAAAAAAGAATTATCGTTTTGATATATCATAACTTGCTTGAAATCATCATCTTGAACATAGATCTTCCCATTCTTGCCAGCAACTAATTGATTAAAAGGATGCGTAAGTAAATATACAAAATTTCCATTTCTAAAAGATATCTCACCACTAGATATAAGATTGTCTTCACCATTTATAGTTATTTGTGAATCAAAATTGGTAATGTTTTTAAAATATTCTGGTGCTTCAGCATGAATAAGAAAACATAGAAATAAAAAACTTATAGCCCTCATTAGATGACTTCTCGTGAGCCATTTGAATTCATAGGTGTCACAATACCGTTTTCTTCCATGGTTTCTATTAATCTCGCAGCTCTGTTATAACCTATTCTAAATTTTCTTTGTATGGATGAAATTGAAGCTCTTCTTGATTCAACCACAAATTCTACAGCTTCATTATATAAATCATCGTCATTATCTGAATCGTTACTTAATTCTTGTACCTCAATTGATTTTGTAACTTCTTCAATGTAATTAGGTTTACCAGTACCTCTTAGATACTTGGTAATCTTTTGAACCTCATCGTCTTTAACGAAAGCACCATGAATACGTTTAGGTATGGAGGTGCCAGGTTCTATAAATAACATATCGCCCTTACCCAGTAACTGTTCTGCGCCACCTTGGTCCAGTATGGTTCTTGAATCAACTTTGGAAGATACTAGGAACGACATTCTAGAAGGGATATTCGCTTTAATAAGTCCTGTAATGACATCTACGGATGGTCTTTGTGTAGCTATTGCTAAATGTATGCCAGATGCTCTTGCCTTTTGGGCTAATCGAGCAATAAGTTGCTCAACTTTTTTCCCAGTAACCATCATTAAGTCTGCTAATTCATCTATAACTACAACGATATATGGCAATGCTTGAATTTCTCCCTCTGTTTCCTCAAGCAATAATTCTTTTTGCTCCTGTGGAATTGAAGAAGGTTTTAATGCTTTTTGGTTATAACCTTCAAGATTCCTTACTCCTAAAATTGACATTAATTTATATCTTCTATCCATTTCCTTTACGCACCAATTAAGGCCATTAGCAGCTTTTTGCATATCTGTAATTACAGGAGTTATTAAATGAGGAATGTCATCATAGACCGATAGTTCTAGCATTTTTGGATCAATCAACAACAACTTCAAATCTGAAGGACTGTTATTTCTTAAAAGATTCAATAATATTGTATTTACCCCAACAGATTTTCCTGAACCTGTTGTACCAGCTATCAATAAGTGTGGTAGTTGCTGTAGGTCAATTTTGGCAGTTTCACCGGCAATATCTTTTCCTATACAAAACTCCAATGGCTTAAGATCTTCTGTCTGATGTTGGTGGATGCTGGAATAAAGGGTAACAGTTTTTCTTTTTGGGTTTGGAATTTCTATGCCAATTGAAGATTTGCCTTCAATAACCTCTACAACTCTTACACTTTTTACAGCAAGTGACCTAGCTAAATCATTAGCAATATTAGAAACTTGTGATGCTTTAGTGCCGGGAGCTAAACTAATTTCAAATCTAGTAATAACAGGACCAGGCAAAGCATCTTCAACCTTACCTTCAATGCCAAACTCTTCTAGTTTATTAACTAAATTTTCAGATAAATTATCTAAATAATCTTTAGTAACATCACTAGAATCATCAATTTTCTTATCTAGAAGTTCAATAAAATCCTCTTGTTCAATAGTTTCTTCCTTAGGAACAACTTCATTATTTTTTGCCTCAGTTTGAGGTTCTTTTTTTGGTTCTGGTTTTGTAACTTCTTTAACAATAGTTTTTGGCTTGGTTTTTGGTTTAGGTTTGCTTACATCACTTTTAAAGAAGGAATTTATTAAATTTACCAAATCATAGAAAATAAAATATTGAAAGGATAAAAATACGAGCCCAGCAAAAGTTCCTACCACAATAGATGAAAAAGAAGAATTTAAAATTAAGGCAAGGTTCGTTCCTGCAATGCCACCACTTTCAATTGCTAAAAGGCTTAATTCACTTCCGGAAGTTTCTATAAAGCTTACAAAGAACAGAGATAATGGGAATATTGATATAAAGCCATAGAGCACATTATTAATGAAGTTTAAACGATCTGTTAATGTTCTAGATGACGAAGAGAAAAACAATATCATCCCAAAGTAAAAACATATTAATGCAAGATAATAGGAAGAATAACCAATATAGAATAATACTGTTGATGAAAATAGTGCACCAAGATATCCAAAGTTATTTAAATAAATTCTTGTGTCTGTAAGCAAATTTTCAACATTATCTTGGGCAGAAAAAGTCAATAAGCTCACAAACAGAAAGAGCGATAAGATTATCAAACTGAATCCAAAAAACTCTCTATATAATCTATCGATTGACATGCTAAGATATTGTAACTAAAAAACCACAAGTACTCTTGTTTTTAAATAAAATAATATGGAACAACAATTAATCATTCTAGGTTCAGGACCAGCTGGCTATACATCTGCAATTTATGCAGCAAGAGCTAACTTAAACCCTACTCTAATTACTGGGTTAGAAGTTGGAGGACAATTAACCACAACTACAGAGGTAGAAAACTGGCCTGGAGATTTTGAGGATCTTCAAGGACCAGATTTAATGGTCAGAATGAGAAAGCATGCCGAAAAATATAATGTAAATATCATTCATGATCATATAAAGAGTGTTGATTTTTCAAATAATCCGCTAATTCTTGGTGGACAGAAAGATTCTTATCAAGCTAAGTCAATCATAATTGCTACAGGTGCTTCAGCTAAGTATCTTGGTCTTGAGAGTGAAAAATCATTTCTAGGAAAAGGGGTAAGTGCTTGTGCAACCTGCGATGGCTTCTTTTATAAGGATCAAGAAGTAGCTGTAGTTGGTGGTGGCAATACTGCTGTTGAAGAGGCTTTATATCTCAGCAACATATGCTCCAAAGTACATCTGATTCACCGCAGGGATGAATTTAGAGCTGAAAAAATCTTACAAGACCGTCTCTATAAAAAAGTTGATGAAGGTAAAATTGCCTTGGTTCTTAATTCTAATTTAAAAGAAGTACATGGAGATCAAGTTGTAAGTGGAATAACAGTCTTAAATAACAATAAGGATGAATCTCATATAAATGTTGAAGGAGTCTTCATAGCTATTGGCCATAAACCAAATACAGATATATTTATAGATCAGTTAGATATGAAAGATGGGTATATCATTACTAAATCTGGTTTTGATCATGGCGCTACGGCAACCTCTGTTCCCGGAGTATTTGCTGCTGGAGATGTTGCAGACTATACCTATCGTCAAGCTATAACAAGTGCTGGTTTTGGTTGTATGGCAGCCTTAGATGCAGAAAAATATCTTTCTAGTTAAAGTGTTTTAACTAAGCCACCATCACAGGTGATAGTCTCACCTACAGTATATGATCCAGCTCTAGAACAAAGATAAATACAAAGTCCTGCTATGTCTTCAGGAGTTCCAATTCTTTTTCTAGGCACTGAATCAGCAATAAAGCTATAGTCGAAATTAACGGCTTTACCTAGCATGTGGCTATCGAAAGGCCCTGGTGCAATTGCATTAACAATTATATTTTTATTGACCAATGTCTTTGCTAGGTGTTTAGTTAAATGAATTATGCCTGATTTTGATGCAGTGTAAGAGTAAGTATCCATTAGAGGAACATGTAAACCATCAATTGATGCAATGTTTACAACTCTAGATGGGTTTTCAGCAGTACCTTTTTTTTCTAAAGCACTTGTTAGTTTTTGAGTTAGAAAAAAAGGAGTTTTTACGTTTAGATCAACAACTTTATCCCATCCAGATTCAGGAAAATCTTCGTATTTTGCTCCCCATGCTGCACCAGCATTATTGATGAGATAGTCTATTCCATCTGGTTCAACTTCATTTATAAAATTAACCAATTCTTCAATGCCTTCTAGTGTAGATAGGTCACCACTAAAAGGTATGCATTCTAGATCATATTTAGTGGATAATTCTTTAGCTTTTAAGTTTAATGCTTCTTCTTTTCTTGCGGTTATATAGACTTTAGTTCCATTCGCTAAAAAGCCTGAGGTAATCATTTCGCCAATGCCTCTTGAGCCACCAGTGACTAAAGCAACTTTACCACTTACATCAAAAAGTTCTTTTATATTTAGGCTCATAATGAACTCACATATATAGTTGCAGCAATTACACCGCAAATTATCATTACAAGTGCTACATTAGCATCAGATGAAGAGTTTTCGCTCTCCTCTTTAGAATTATAAAATTGATCATCTTTCATTGTTGTTTTCCTTTAATGCTAATACAGGATTAGCGTATTGAGTCATTATATATTTTAAGTCTTCATTAGTCATAGTTGCTCTTAAGTCATTGAAATATTTACTTGCATGTGGGTAATCACTGTCTTTAACCTCACCATTTAAAAATTCATATGCATATAAGTTTGTATCCCATAATTTATAGTTATTTAAAATAGAATTATCTATGGCTTTAGCCAATTCTTCAGGACTATATTGGCCCTGTAACTGTTCAGCAAATTTTAAGCTAACCTTCCCTTTATGTTCCATAACACCCTTGAATATATGTGAAATATCTTCGTCTGCCTGTTTATTAATTTCGCCTTGAAGATGAGAGGCCTTTTCTTTTGCTAAAGGATCAATTTCATATGAAACAGAGCAAGGAATAATATTGTAATGATCAGTTAAATCCTCAAATTTAGTCTCCTTTCTAAGTGCCATATGTAACATTTTTAAAACCGCAGGATCAGTTTTATCTAACCCATCTTTGGATCTGCCTTGCTTTTGTGCTATCCAAACATGATTCCCTGATTGCAGTTTATCTTTGATGAATTCTGATGCTTTGAGAAGATTGGCATAGATATCTTTTTTTGATTCTCCGGTACGTGAAATAACAAAACTTTTATTTAATCTTAGTAAATCTCCCATCCAGCCTACACTTACTAAATTATCACCAATAGCATTAAAAGTTGTTTCAAGACCTACCGCATCAAGTGAAAAATTACATAATGCAGAATCAAGTGTTATGTCACGGTGATTCCCAATAAACAAATAAGGTTTAGTTTTATCAATTTTTTCTAGGCCGCTTGTCTCAAAATTATCAATTGTTTGGTCTACTACACTTTTTAAGACTATTTTTACTTGATCTTGAAATTCATCTATTGTGTTGATCTTCTTTATTTTTGACTTAAAAAGCTGCATTACTAAAAATGATGATCCAGGTATAGATAAAAATTTAGATGTAGATTTATTTAAGTTAGTTTTTATAAATTGCAAAAATGATTTGTCCTTTAAAAGATCATTTAATACAGATTTAACTTCACTATCGTTATAAGGCTCTATACGAATCATAAGAATATTTATAAAATTTAAGTATGGAAGATGATAAAACAGTAATGAAAAATATAGTAATATTTTTTGCTTTGATTGGTGTCATTGTTGCACTTCTGCTTATTGGCGCATCATTTGTTTAACCAGGAGGCCAATTTAAGCCTCTGCCCCCCAATAAATGCACATGAATGTGGAAAACGCTCTGCCCTGCCTCAGCACCGTTGTTAATTACTAACCTATAGTTATTATTCAAATTATACTGTTGAGCAATACTCTTGCTTATAAATAACAAGTGTCCAAGAATATCTTTATCTTCTTCTGATGCATCTGAAACTTTTTTTATTTCCTTGTGAGGAATAATTAATACATGAATGGGAGCTTGTGGGTTTATATCCTCAATAGCAAAACAGATATCATCTTGAAAGACTATATTGCCTGGTATCTCCCCATTTTTTATTTTCGTAAAAAGCGATGATTCCATATTAAATAATGAACCTAAAAAGTCTTATGAAAAGATAAACACAAATTATAGTAAGAACTAATGCTGCAAATTTAAGTAAGAAATTTTTTATTAATCCTGATGTCTTCTGAGTAAAGAAATAGTGCAGTAAAAGCAGAACTAAAATAACTAATAAAATTAAACTTAAAAAACCAATCATTCTCTACACCAGATTAGCTATATAATCCCATAAAACAACTAGAAGTATCAAACCTGAGGCCCAGACACAACAAGCAATTAGATCAAAAATAAGAAATCTCTGATAATTAAGTCTAAAAACACCAACAAAAAATGGAGAGAAAGGTCTTAAGCTTGGGGTCATTCGACCAATGAGTATTGCTGTAAATTCGTATTTATCAAAAGTTTGTTTAACTTTGGTCACTTGTTTTTCTCGTTTTTTGATAAAGGACCAATTTAGAGCCTTCGTTCCATATATTCTTCCCATTAAATAACTAGATTGATCCCCAGTAAAAGATCCTATATAGCCGCATAAAGTTATAAAAAATAAGCCTGAAATTCCTTCTAAGAAGAGAAATACAGCCATTAGATAAAGCAATAAGCTAGGAAAAAAGAAACCAGTAATTACAAATGACTCTAAAAAACCCAGAAGCATTATTATAAGAGGCGCAATTAAGGGATTATTTACACTAAAATCTTTGAGACCATCTAACCAGGTCGATTCAGTTTTTTTTTTGAGCACTTCCTCCATGCTCACAATCTTAAAATTCTGATTCCGTGGAAGATTTCTACCATCTTGAACTACTAAAAATCCTTTAGAAAACTCCCCTTCGACACTATTGTTGGTTACATCTAAACCATCAGTATCTTCTACTTCATGAATTTTAAACTTGCTTAGAAAGTTAAGACTTTTGCGATCATAAAGGTTAAATTCATTTCCGCCTTGTGAGGATAGTATGACGTAACCTTCTTTATCTGAAGTTTTATAAATTGTTACACCTTCTGGATCACCAACAATATTGCCATCTCTTGAATCAACAACTTCAATCATCTCTAATGTATCTGATTCATAAGCTTTTAAATAACCTCTAGACCCTTCTCTAGAAATCAACAAATAGTTATTTTCATCATCAAAGACACAACCCTCAGCTTCATTTCCTGTTTTTGGAGCATCTACCTCATCACTAATAACATCAATCTTTCCAACAACTTTTTTTGAAGTTAGATCCCACATCTGTACCGTTGGACCCTCTTCTTCTGTCAATGCTGCAGAGAGACGACCATTCACAAAACCCATGCATACGCCATAAACGTCCATATTTGCTTCAAGATGATAATGAATAATATCCTCTGTAAAGGCATTAATTGGGTTTTCCAAGAAATAATCAAACAAGCCAGATTCGGGAAATATCCAGTATCCAAGCGTACCTGAAGATCTATTTGAAATTACCATATGAACGTTCTTATCAATAACTCTTAGATCAATGTTATTGGTTGCTCCAAGTTCAGAGAAGCTCAATTCTTTCCCATAAATGTCATAGACATGAATACCCTTTCGCTTATCTGTTCCAAAAATTAACGACTGAGTAGGATTTGCTTGATTAAACCAGATTGCTGGGTCATCGGCAGCATCTCCCATTGAAGAGACTGATTCTGTCTCATACGTGTAATTAATTTTCTCGGCAAACAATGGTAGAGGATAAAAAATTAAAGCAAGTAAAAAACTTGCTCTTAAAAAATAAGACTTAGATTTAGTAACTATATCTGACACCGAAAGACAATGTGTATCCATACTCGTCATATTGTGACAGCCTATCTGAAGTATTCCAATAGTAATATTCAGGTCTATTGCCTAAATTCTTACCTTCAAACTTAAATGAAAGGTTATCTGAATATTGATACTTAGCGGTTAAATCGTAAGACAGATAGTCATCCGTAAACCTAATAAAACCATAGTTAAAACCGCTATCAAGCAAGTCTTCACCTTCATCACCGAGGTAGTCAAGATAACTTGAACGATAGTTCACAGCTAATCTAGCATCAATTTTGCCTTTGTCGTACCCTAATGAAAGGTTGGCATTTTCTTCAGAAAGTTTTCTAAATGGAATTGTAAATGTACCTAAACCTGTATCAAAATTGCTTTCTCCGTCGCTTAAAGTTGTATTAAATGCTGCAAAAAAACCTTCAAGAGGTAAGTAATTATCTAGTTCAGCGAATAGATTTAATTCAATACCTAATATTGAGGAGGACCCTGCATTAGCGTAGGTCTCTAGCTCTGTAAAGAATATACCGCCTATAGTTTGATTAGCTAAAATTCTTGGGTAAATAGTATTTTCGATATCTTTATAAAAGACTCCAGCAGTAAAAACTAAACCATCATCGTAATATTCATAAGAAAAATCTAAGTTATCTGCCTCATATGGTTCTAAATCTGGATTACCCATAGAGCCTCTAAATTGATTACTTCCTTCATTTTCACTTATGTCTGCTATTGGTGCTGTTTCTCCAAAGCCTGGCCTAGATAATGAACGATAAAAAGACCCTCTTAATTGTGTATTGTCGTCTAAGAAATATTTAATATTGATGCTTGGGGCTGTAAATCCATAGTCTCTATTAAAATTCAATACATCATTAATATTGCCATCGTTGTAACCAAAAGTTTTAAATGAAGTATTCTCATGTCTCACACCTGCAACAACCACTGCATTGGCATAATCAAATGTAGACATCAAATAGAAAGCATTAATTTCTTCTTCGGTTTCCCAGAATTTAGATAGATCACGTTCCAATGGTCTGAATTGTGACTGTGCATCAAATAATAAATCTGGATCAGCAAAGAACCCTAAATTTTGAGGAAAATACCATTTGTCAGGTGTATAGGGACTATAGGAAATCATACCTAATGGAGACATGGCATCACTACCATCCAAATTGCCTTTGTTGTTAGATTTTGTTCTAGTGCTGAATTTATAACCAAACTGCAGAATCATAGGAGTATCAAATAATTCAAAATTTTCATTTTCAAAATCTAGCTTTAGTGCTTTCTCACGGTCTTGTATAAGACCATAATCTATTTCAAATTCATCCCATTCATATGTGCTTGGATCTAGTAAATCTGATGCAGCAGGTGCTAATACAATATTTATGAATTGTGGATTTGCCCAGCTATAAGTACCACAAATATCGTCTCCTTCTCTAATACGACATTCACTCCTAAATTTTGCATCTATGTTGTTATCATCTGCTTCTTCAGCAAAAGAGTTACTAACCTGAAATTTAAAAAACAAATCTCCAAAACTAGTTTCACCACCAATAATTTGTGTTTCTATTTTTCTTGTTTCTATACGTTTTTTTGATTCTTTATCAGCAGTTATTCTTTGATATGCAGCTGAAGTTGATGTAATGGATGATTCAACTACGTCTCTTGCTCTGTACTCATCTTTGTGTCTTACTTCATCATCAACATATTCATTGAAAAGATAATTCATAAAAAAGGATGTATTGGGTGAATATTCAAAATCCATATCAAGAGTCATGCCCTCTCTTTGTCTAGTGAGATCATAGAACCTCATTTCCCAATCACGACCTAAGTACTTGTTGCCATTACTATCTATATCCCAGGGTTCATACCCAACCTCATTGTTATTTGAAATGATATGTTTACTTTGAAACGTATAACCAAATATTGCACCAAAACTTTCGGTGAACTTATCTCCATATGTAAATGAGTATTTTGGATTATCTGTACTTTTTGAAAATTCGTTATATTGGGTATCGTATCTAAATTTCAGGACTGCTTCATCCAGCTCTGTAGCCTTTTTAGTTTTAAATTCAATCCTACCACCTATCCCTTCTAAATCTTGATTGGGTGTTAGTGTTTTATACACTTCAATTGAATCTAAAAGTTCAGTTGGTAGGCCATCAAGTAGAACTTTTCTGCCCCCTTCAGGAGATGGTACTAATGCACCATTCATAGCAACAGCATTTAAACCACCCGCCATGCCTCTTAGCGTTACGTAACGGCCTTCTCCTTGATCGTTTTCAACTGACACACCTGAAAGTCTTCTTACTGCTTCAGCAGCTGTTTCATCTGGAAAATCACCGATTGCATCGGAGTCAACAATTGAAACAACTTGGTTTGATTCTTGTTGTTTATCAAGACCTGATTTTAAGCTAGCTCTAGTTCCAACAGCTACAACTTCCTCAATTGAATCAACTACATCTTCGGTATTTGACTCTTGAGCATAAAATGTAGAAGAAGATAAATAAATTAATAAAGTGATAATAATTTTTTTCATAGCAAACTATCTAGTTAAATGAAAAATAATCTTGTTATGTGGCAGAGTTGTTACAGATTAGTAGCAATTTTATTAATAAGTAAAAAGATTAGTAAATAATTCTAAAAATGCTATTGATAATAGGGCTCCTGCTGGAAGTGTTACAACCCAAGATAGAACAATAGTTCTTACAGATTTAAAATTAATCGTGCTTACTCCTTCAACGAGCCCTATGCCAATAACAGCACCAACTAATGTATGAGTAGTTGATACAGGCATGTCTAATTGACTAGCAATAACTACTGTTAAGGCTGCAGCAAGCTGAGCAGAAAAACCTTTGCTTGGTGTAAGTTTGACGATATTTTCTCCAATAGTTTTCATGACCCTATAACCAAGTGTAGCTAAACCTAGAACTATCCCAGCAGCCCCAAGAAAAAGTATCCAGAGGGGTGTCTCAAGTGTATATGGTTGATTTAAGAGCTGACTAGTTGCTTGATTTATTGCAGCTAATGGACCAATTGCATTAGCAACATCATTAGATCCATGTGCAAAGGCAACTGCACAAGAAGTGAAGATCATCAAATAAGCAAATTGTGATTCAGAATTAACAGATCTTTTTAATTTGGCTTTGGAAAAATAATAAAAAATAAATGTAAAGATTAATGCAGCCACAGCTGAAATAAACACGCTGTCTTGGAAAGTAACAAATAATTCTTGTTGTTTAAAAATATTCTTTAGTCCCTTGGTCACTGTAATAAGAGCGATAGCAAAACCTGCAAGGAATATATAGACCCTAATTATCAAGCCTTTAAACCTTGAATCATTGTCAATAATGTACCGCTTACAAATGTAATAAAATATTCCAGCTACTAGAGCTGAGGATAATGGAGAGGTAATCCAAGAAAGTCCAATATTTCCAACTACTGTCCAGTTAATTTCATTTACGCCTAATGCATATATGCCAAAGCCTACTATCGCTCCAACTATCGTATGAGTTGTTGAAACTGGCCAACCTCTGAGACTAGCAACTAATAACCACGTACCTGCTGCAAATAAGGCTGAAATCATCCCATATATTAAGACTTCTAAATTTCCATCAAATAATGCAGGATCTATAACCCCTTTTCTAATCGTTTGTGTGACACCCCCTCCAGCTAGGAAAGCACCTAAGAATTCAAATACAGCTGCTACTAAAACAGCTTGCTTAATAGTTAAAACTTTACTCCCAACGGAAGTACCCATGGCATTAGCAACATCATTAGCTCCTACGCCGTAAGCAGTAAAAAAACCCAGCATTGCTGAAGAAATAAGTATTAATGGGATTCCAAAGAGAGACAATTCTACTAACGTCATAACACCAGGGTGAATATTTGTTTATACTATACCCTCTTTTTCAAGAATTTACATGAGCGTTATCGAATACAATTTTGACCAATATAAGTCCTTAGGACCAATTATTTATAAAAAAGAAAAATACAAGTTACAAGTAGAACTTTTAAAACTACAAGAGGATGTAATACAGAATAAAAGAAGAATCGCATTGTGTTTTGAAGGTCGAGATACAGCTGGAAAATCATCAACTATAAATTTCTTTTCAGAGCATCTACGTCCATCTAACTTTAGATACGTACATTTGGGTATACCGACACCTCAAGAAAAAAATGATTGGTTTAAGAGGTGGGAGAAGCATTTGCCTGAAGAAGGCAAGCTAGTCCTTTTTGATCGCTCGTGGTACACCAGAGCACTTACAGAACCAACTCTTGGTTATTGTACCAAGAGACATTACGAAGATTTCATGACAAATGTAAATAAATGGGAAGACAAATTAATTAACAATGGTTTAGAAATTGTTAAATTTTATTTTTCAATAGATAAAGACCAACAAAAAAGAAGATTGTCAGCAAGAAAAAACAGCAGACTTAAGTATTGGAAACTTTCAGCCTCAGATAAATTAATGGTCAATAAATGGGATATTTTTACTTTATATAAAAATCAAATGTTCGATTTAACTGCAAGGAACAATTCACCATGGATCATAATAAATGCAAACAATAAAATGATAGCTAGGCTTAGTGCTCTGCGATACATACTTAATACAATAGATTACAAAGATAAGAAAACTCTTGAACCTCCAAAATGGGGTGAAGATTTAGGAAATTATTCTTGCTACATTGAAGGAGTCTTATTCGATAATTTAAATTACGAACAATATAAGATTCTTGCACCTTTCTCAGATTAAAATGAATATTGCTATCGTAGATATTGGATCTAATGCTATTAAATATAAAATTTTTGATAAGAAATTTAATTTAATTGAATACTACAGACATCCTTTGAGATTAGGCAGGGATGTATTTTCTAAAGGATCACTTAGTAAAAACACAATTAATGATCTAGAAGAACTATTAGAAAGATATCTAAATATTTTTAAGCAGAAAGGTATTGAGGATTATCATTTTATTGCCACCTCAGCTCTGAGAGATTGCACAAACAAGGATGAGTTGTTACTGAATTTATCTTACAAAGGTATAAATGTAAAAATTATTTCAGGTGATACCGAAGCTTCATTATTAGCAGAACTAAATAAAGAATTAATAAACACTGCAGTTATTGATATTGGTGGAGGTAGCGTTGAAATATGTATTAATAGCAATAAAGAGCTTTTTTCTA
>CEWG01017408.1_pt1 | contig 16899 bp, 4 predicted proteins | sample 361411 | NCBI WGS metagenome assembly CEWG01 (sample SAMEA2622173, study PRJEB7988) | marine metagenome | biome: marine biome (ENVO:00000447); feature: surface water layer (ENVO:00002042); material: "saline water (ENVO:00002010), including plankton (ENVO:xxxxxxxx)" | depth 5 m | reverse complement strand
ATAGAAAATCCACCAGTAGAATCAAACTTTTCTAATTCAGTTGCCATGTTACTTCTTAGTGATTTGAGAGGTTAGGGTGATGTTGATAGATTGTGTGGTTCCAATTCCAGCACCAAGTTCTATATTCATACGAACTTTATTATCACCAGTCACTTCAAAAGTTGGAATAATAAGTTGCTGACCAGTTCTAACGTTACCATATTCTGTATGGGAAACGTCCGTTCCATTATCTATAATGCCAAACTCAATATATTCTTTCTCACCTGTTGTTGGATTGTGTGCAGTAATTACTGTCTTTGCTCCAATTTCAACAGATGGATTGTAAATTATCTGACCACCAGTGTTTGTTGTTCCTTTAACTAAAGTTAGATCCTGTGTTCTGGTTGTAGTATCTGCAAGTTCAAACTCTGTAAGATCTCCATCAAAAACTTTTACTCCTGTAAAGGATCCTGTACCGAATGTGGTGTTGAAATAAACATCACCTTGATTATCAAGTCTCAATACTGGTTCAGTATAAAGACCAGAAGAAAGACCTAGATCAAAGTATTGTTTTGAAGAATGTAAGAATGTGGTTGTAGTAGAAGTATTATCTAAAGTAGTATCTGCACTATCAAAAGTAATCAGTGATGCTGTTATCTCTAATTCATCAGATGTCATTGATCTGATTGTATCCACAGCATAAAAATCTAGTGCGGTGGTGGTTAGTTGAGCTGTGTTATTACCATCATTATAGAAATATAAGATGTTTTCGTTTGCGCCAGGTGAAGTCTCAGGAATAATATAAGTATTCTGATCAACGTCTTTAACACCACCAAGAGAACCCCAGTTGGTTCCATCATATCCTTCAAACTGTCCAGCAGTTGTACTAAATCTGATACCACCTTGGATTGCAGATCCTCTATCTCCATCAGAACCAACTGGAACTGTCAATGTAGTATTACAATCAACGTCTACTCTCTTACCAGCATTAGGTTGTAATACAAGATCTCTAATGTCTGTAGATATTCTATTACCAAATAATCTCAAGTCTCCACTAATAACAAGAGGTGTAAATCCTAATGGAGAAATTCTAACCTCCTCAATTTCCTCAAATGTAAGTGGAGCAACTGCAGATGCAAACCATTCTAGCTCTGCTGTTCCGTTTGGTTGAGTTCCTGTTGTATGTGTAGGTTCAGCACCACTTGTAGCGGTAGTTCCTTGTCCTCCATTAGGAACAACATAGATATTGTTTCTCCACTTAACATAATCTCCTTCACTGACAGGTGCGTTACTAATAAATTCCGTGTATGTTGGTGCGGTTGTATTTACAGATCTGACATTTTTAACAGTTACATACTCATGCCAGTTAGGAGTAAATCTTTGAGTAACCTGATTATCATTAACAAAGTGTAGTGTATTGTCGTTAGCACCTACAGTCAATTCTGCTAGAATATATGTGTTACCATCTAGGTCACGAACACCTCCAAGAGATGACCATGATGAAGAGTTAGAACTATATCCTTCATACTGATTTGTGTCACTATTAAATCTAATAGATCCATCTGCTGCTAAACCAGTTGGTCTTTCAGATGAGGTACCAACTGGAAGTACAAATGCAGTGTTTGTATTTACCTTTGCAATTCTTCCTGCAAAAGGTGTGAAATCTAAGTCATAGTTGTTAATAGATTCAATATTAGCATTTTCAATCTTTAATGCGTCATTTGAATTAAAGAGAGTCGTTGTCTTAATCTCACCAGTAGTTGTGATATTACCAGTAGTCTTGGCAACAGTAGCGTATGATCCAAGTGCTACGTCAGCAGACAAATTAATACTTGTTGTTGCTACAATGTCTAAAGCAGTTGAGGCATTAATGGTAGATAGTGAAATTACATTACCAGAAATATTAGATGCACTTAAACTACTTGATACATTAGCACTAGTGAACGTTGCTGATGATGATTGAATACTATTGGATTTAATCGCTCCAGTTTCAACGTCAAGTTCAATTACGTCTACAACATCAATATCAATAAGTTCAGCTGCGAATCCACTACCAAATACTCTTGGGTTAGTTGGATCAACCGTAATAGTTGCTTCGTCACCATCTTCACCTCCCATATCAGGGTGGTTATCACAATAATAATAGAGGGTAGATGGTGTAGTATCTGTAACCTGTATCTCAATATAAGGTGATGCACCACTAACCACGGTAATACCAGTTGTATATTCTGTTCCGTAAAACTTAATACTAATAATACCAGTTGCTACTGGTGCTGGTGATACACGAACCGTTGTTGCGTCTACAATCTCTGTTACTAATGTCTTCTCTCCTAATTGACCAGGATCATTTCCTGTTTCCTCTACCGCCATTCCAACTTGAATGCCAGTGGTGCTAGTCACGTTGATAGTATCAGTTCCATTAGTAACTGTTGTAGCTATCACTGCTGACTCTAACCATTTTCCATCTGGGAATGTACTAAACTTGATATTATGACTAGTCATTGAGGGATCAAGATTAAATCTGTATCTCTCTCCAACATAGAATGTAATATCTGGTGCGTAAGCTAATGTGCCTCCTAATGGAGATATGTAAAACTTGCCTTCTGGAGATCTAGCAACGTTAATAGTGTAGTCTGTGGTAGTACCAACTTTTCTTATGATATCTCCATCAGAAAAAGATGCTCCAAGTAATAAAACATAATCAATATTACCACCAGTGGATTTAACAAATCCTACCTCATGAGAACTTCCTCCACCCTCACTAATTTCCCACAGATCACCAACAGTGAATACAGAAGAGGAAACCGTTCCTGTAAATGTCAAGTGTTGTACAGCTTCAGATTTAACTGTGTACTCAATGGGTTTGACAAGATCAGTTGATGCAACAGTTAACACATCACCAATAGCATATCCTGTACCACCATTTACAACGGTTAAAGTCTCTACTGCTCCTACAACATCAATGGTATAGTTAAATGTTGATACTCCAACACCCCATTTAGGTATGAATTGTAGATTTGCTTGATAGAAAGGAGCTGTTGAGGCAGCATCAAGTTCAACTGTATTAGCGTCAATAACGTTAATAATTTCAAGACCATCTGCAACATTAGTATTGACACCAGTAATAACGTATCCAGCAACTAAGGATGAAGTTCCGCCAGGAATTGTAAGGATGGTTGGTGTGGCACTGGCAAATGTGATATTTGCTGCTCCACTAGCGTTTGCAGCAACATCTACCTCTACAGTAGTTCCATTTGTAATACTAACAACAGTAACTGTAGCTCCACCTGCGAATCCTCCTACAGATCCACCTTGGTCTACCGCTAGAATCATGCCAGGTATAACTTCGTTAGTAGATGCACCTAGAGTAACTGTTGTGCTACCAGAGGTTAAAGTACATCCTGTAGAAATATGTGTACCACCAATATCAATATTGTTTATTGTTTGTGATACTGGTAGAGTTAGAACATTACCTGCTGTATATCCTGTCTCTTTACTAATAGAGTCAAAACTTAAAAGACCTGCATCAGAATCAACGGTCACTTCTAAACCACTACCACCTCCACCACCAAGGAGAGCGTCAGCAACTGTTAAAACATCTCCTGCCTCATATTGGTTGTTACCACCATCTGAGACAGAACAGTTAGTAACTTCACCACCTGTAACCTCAACAATAAGGAGAGCACCAGATCCATTACCAGATCCACTAACGTTAGTAGAAGCTACACCAGAATAAAAACCATCAGTGTAACCAGAACCACCGTCAGAGACAGTAATTTCCAATCCAGTAACTGTAAAGTCTACCGTTGCACCACTTCCACTACCACCCTGTAAAGGCACACCTGTGAAGGTTCCTGCTTGATATCCAGTACCACTGCCAGCAGTACCTCTAAAATGATCTACAAAGAATGTACCTGTACCAGCAGTACCAGATCCACCTAGAAGAGGTACAGCTGTAAATGTTCCAAACTCATATCCAGAACCACGAGTGAGATTGATTCCACCACTAGTAGGAATGGATTTTCTTCTTATAACTTCATCTTTATATACAGTTAATTGACCTTCTTCAATATCTAAAATATTTTTGCTTCCTGAGACAAATGCAATGGTCTTAGATGCTGGTCTGTAAAAACCTAATGAAGGTTCATTGTTAAATGCTAATGATGGTAATGGTTTCGTTCCATCACCTAATTTTAGGATACCAGTAGATAGATCACTACCACCTGCTGTTACATTAAAAATCGCTGCTGCGATCTGATTAATTTTGACCCTTTGTGATTCAAAGGTATCGGTCTTTGCGACATTAATTGCTGGCATTTTTTACTAACTCTCTAAGTAGTGATTTAATTTCAGAGATTTCATTCTTCAACATATTTATGTCGTCTAACGCGGAACCTAGGTGTTTTGATTTGCGTCTTGCTTCAATAGCAGAATCGTCCACATTGATGATGGCACCAGTGTTTTTGTCTCTTACGAGACCATCATGTCCCTCAACTTTAATATAGTCCATACGCGGAGATTAGAAAGATGCTACAGCTCTAATATCTTGAATCTTAGGAACGAATGCGGGATCAACTCCAAGCATTACAATTTTGATTGCAAAAGAGGAAAATTCTTCTAGATTAGAAACACTATATTTTAAATCTTGATATGAAGATTGTTTCTCAACCACACTAGAGATACTATTTTCACTAGTAGCAATTTCAAGTGTATCTGGTTGTCCATTATCGTTAAAGTATACCCAATCAATATCCTCAAAGTTTTCTTGACTAGATGCTTTCTTGAACTTAAATAGAACCTCAATATTTTCAATCTCTTTTACATTTGCCATCAAATGAACATTGATAGATGTAGCTGGATTGTTGATAACAATTTCTTTAGTAACATACTTAGCAGCAGAAGAACTATTCTTAGAAGTATTCTCTGCCACGAAGTCAATACCATTCTGATAGGTTACTTTACCAACCTCAAGATATGAATTTTCTGTTTCAGGTTGATTAGGATACTTAATGAAATCTCCTACACGGAAGATGTCAGCAAGTTGTAAACTGATATCAGCATTTCTATTATAGACAGTGCTATCAATCAATCTATCTGTAAAGTTGTCATTGATTGGTTGAATATCATTTCTCAATGTCAATTCTTGATTTTGACTATCCCAAAGAACCACTCTACCTGAGATCTTGTTATCATAAGTTTGAGTCAATACATTAGGATTACGTGCCACAATCGTAACAGCCTCATCAATAGAGAAAAGAACTTGTGATGGATTAGAATCAACGGTGACCGAAGTCAAACTACTTTGATTAGATAGGGTTACTGTTTCTCCTTTCTGGAAGAATTGAGATGTTTTAATTCTCACAAACACAGTAGATCCATCTACCTTTGCAATAGTTGCAATAGTTTTAGATGTATTACCTTGAATTGTTTGATCTTCTTGAATCTCAGTTCCACCATTTCCTCCAAGATCAAATGTATATACAGGGAAGAACTTAATAATCTGATCTCTTCTACCAAATCTATCTTCTTGTCCTTCAGCATTTTCAACTCTGTTGCTCACTGTTTTAACAGTTGCACTAGATAGGTCAATAATTGGACTCAAATGAGACGAAGTAGACGAAAGAGACATCTTATAAGTTAAAGACTCACTTAGGTTATTAAGTGTCTCATTAATTTCAGAAGCTACAACTTTTTGATTAGTAAAGTAATGTGGTTCATTTAAGAAGGTTCTTTCATACTCTGATTGTGAATATGAGGTATAGTTTGTAGTGCTAGAATCTACAGGAACAATGTTTGTAGTCTTAACACTAACATCCAACCCAGTTCCAGTAAATGTTAGATAATGAATTTGTGGGTACAGAGTTTCAAATTTTCTATTGAATGATGCGTAAGCAAGTTCTCCACCACCAATAGCATTAGCAGCTGCTTGTGTAGGAGAATCAATGTTGTACATATCAATACCAGAGTTGATTACTTGGAATAGATTGCTATTCAAAGTAGAAGCTGTGATACCACCAGTCCCTAGTACTGTTCTATAGAAGACATAGGATTTACCACTAGTTTCAAATCCATTGTCTCTATGATTAACTTTAACAATAGAGTTGTTATTCTTGAATAGTTTTGATGTAGCGTTAGAACCAGAACTTGCATTTGTTTCAACTGGATTTACATCAAGCAACTCATATCCAAGATTGTCATTCTTAAGTAAGAGATCTGCTGGTCTGCCAATACTAAACTCAGCACGATACATGGTAAACTTAAGATCCTCAAAAATATCCTCAGTCCAACTCTCAGTATTTTGAGAACGGTATACCGAACCTAAACCTGGTTGAGTTGTGATGACCGTACTGGTAGCAATATCTGTCTCTCCAAGTCTAGAAACCCAGAGTTCATAATCAGTAGAATCTGTTTCTACAGTAAGGGCATACTCAGTATCATTCTGTAAGTATACAGGATACTCAAATGCAAAGTGTGTAGGTGTAGTAGAGTTGGTTGCTTCGCCAGCATCAATAGCTACTCCCATTCTAACTGCAGGTGTGTCAATATCTAAGAAAGTCTGAATCTCACATCCACCAGCACCACTTCCAACACCTTTAACAACAACAGATGGTGCTTCTGTATATCCAATGCCAGGTAAAGATACCTCAGCATTATAAATCTGACCACCAGAAACTTCTATGCTTGCTGTAGCAGTAGATCCGCCAGGTAATTGTGGACTCTCAATAGTAAGAATCGCACTGTCATAATTTTGACCAGTATTTGTAACTCTAACCTTAGATAATTTTCCGCTATCTTTTACGATTGATAATACGAAAGTTGTAGCATCTTTTGCGTTTGCCTCAGTAACAGAAGGAATAATTAGATCTTCATTCTGTACAAAAGATTTACCATTATGATTGCTAAGAACAACTGTATAACACTGTTCGTTTGTAAGACTATATCTACCAGATGCAGTAGCAACTAATTCTACATTGTTCTTATCAAAAATTGAAAGGATAGGACCTGAGGCAGATGATGATGCACCAGTTACATTTTCACCCTTTAGAACTGACATGTTTCCACTAGCAGCACACTTAAGGAATGTATTGGGTGATAAAGTTTTTTCGCTGCCAGGTACGATATTTTTTGATGGTTTCTCAGCATCTACATTAGTGATGTAAGTTTTTATTGGAATATTTGTACTCTTCTTATTGAAGTAGAGATCAACACCAGTTACAAAACATCCTCCATCTAAGTTTTCTACTTTAAATGTTTGTGCAAGAGGATTAGGTCTTACAGGATTATCAGTATTACTCTCAATTAATTGAACACCTTCGTTAGATTTGAAGTAAGATGGTTTTGTTGAAATAATACTTGCTGGATTTTCTGGGAGCAAACCAGTAGCATAATACTTAACCTCTGCATAACTATCAACAGTTTCTTTTGATGCGTTAGTTGAACTAGAGGTAAATCTAAATGTTAGAATACCAGATGTTATGTTTATTTCCTCTGCAGATGTGTCATAAGAAACAGTATCTACATCACCTGTCCATGTGCTATTTTCTAGTGGAGGAGCTCCAGCAGGAACTAGAATAATACCACTAGCATTACCATACTCATCTGTAGTAATTTCTCCATTGAAAGAGGATAGTGAGTTACCAGCAATACCAGTAAATCTTAGATCAGGGTTAACCCAACGTGCTACGCTTCTTCCTTCCAAAAATGCATAGATTTTTGTGTTAGGTTTCATTCTCCTAATAATGTATTTTACAGGTTTACTTCTAGCAAAGAACTGTAGTGATGTAGAAACTAAACTCTCACCAATCGTCTTAGTTTGAATTCCTTTTCCTACCTCATTATTTTGAGGACTGATATTAGATGTGCTTGCTACAGATGCACTAGCAACAGATGTGATAGCTTGTTGTGTATTAACTTCACCTAATGAGTTGATAGCAGTAAATGAAGTAGATGTTCCTACCCAGTTAACAACAAATGAATTGAATAGACTGGAGAAACTTTCTTTTACATTATCTTTTGCTAAGAAAATTGTGAACAAATCTGTATTTGTATCTACAACTAATGGTTCTTCACTTTGATCATACCAGTGATCAATAGATGGAGATACTTCGCCATCTCCAACGTATTGAAGAACAACAAATGGATTTGGATTTAATGTCTTAGACGCAAAATCATTACCTAATAATGTCAATGATGAGAATGGTAATGTTACCATGTCTCCAGATTTTTTATATCCAGAAACCGCTCTCTGATCTTCTCTAACATTAACTTCTGTTAGTGCTACAGAATCTTCTTTTGATTGAGGACGTAGGACACTTTGTTGACTGTCCACTGCACATTTATAATCAAGAGATTGTAAGTTACCTACTTTATGTGCCTCAAAATTATCAACGAAGAAACCAGACTTAAATCTGTCTAGACCAATCTCATCTTTAACCTGCATATTAAGAGCTTGTTGCTCTAGGATGCTGAGAGTAGTGTAGTACTCAAGTCTTTCAATACGCTTCTCCAACTTACCGATATCACGCATTGTGTAACGTCGGTTATCAACAGGAGTGATTCTTACATCCTTACTTGTCTTTGTAAATGCAGGAATGTATGCATAGAAAAGAGGCACAGCATCATCAATAGGATCAGGTTTAGTTGGATTGAGAGAAGAGTTACCCTCTTTAACTATAAACTGTCCTTTATTATCTAAGAAAATACCATCAATACGATCTAAGTATTGAATCTGACTGAACGAGAAGGTACGTTCTAGTCCTAAATCTGGAGCAGGAGTGCTAGCTAATACAGCGCCAGGACCTGAGAATGATCCTTCTGTAACTTCCAGCGATGACTTATCCAAGAAACCAGGAATAATTGCATTAGAATCAACCTTTGGTCTGAAGTCAATTACATTTTTGAGTTCTAAGTTTCCATGTACAGAAGAATTGAAAGTAGGAATTTCATCTTCAGGAACACCTGCCTCATGAATGTAACTATCAATAGTACAGAAATCTCCTTGAGATTGTTCAAAATAATCAAAAGCAATTAGAAGTTGACCTTCTGCTGCCTCAAAACCTGGTTTTAAAACAATACGAGAGACATCATACAATGTATCTCTCTGACCATTATCAAATGTATATCTATTAGTTACATCCGTACCAGAAATTAGATTACCTGAGGTATCTGCAGAAGGTGGTTGAGATGAAGTTCCTTCATACACATATCTCAATTTGAATGCATCAGAATATGATAGAGTTTCTACAACATCAGTATCAAAGTCTTGTCCTCTAAATGGAACATTACGATCACCAGCAGATGCAACAACAATTCTCTTATTTCTTACAACAGTCTTAAGTCTTGGTTTTGCATTAGATACTTCAAGAGTTGCTGTAAGTTTTAATTTAGGGAAAGTTCCGTTACTAGGAATAGTACCAAAGTAATTACTTGGTAAATTGAGACTAATACTACCAGAAGTTAAACCACTACCAGTATCTGTAGATGAAGAAATTTCTACAGCATCATTTTCAACATAAATGATGTCACCTTTAACGATATTAGTAGCATCACCTTTGTCAAGAACAGTGATAACAAAATTACTCTCAGTGAATGCAGCAAATCTTTGTGTACCAAATGGTAACTGTGCAGCAAATGTAATTGTACCACCACCGCTAGAAGCTGTAGTCACAAAATCTCTACGGAAGAAATATTTAATCTTAGTATCTTCACCACCAGCAGAAACTTGAGATACTTGCTTACTACCAGTTGGGAATAGTAATGTACCAGAATTGGTATTGTCTACCTTAGCACGTAGACGTACAATACTAGTATTAGTTGCATCGCCAGGAAGTGCAGTGTCTAGATAAATTCTAGATTTAGATGATCCTTCTTGTTTTGTTGCATATTGTACAATAGCACGAACTAAATTATTATCATCATCAGAGAACTGTACAAGGTCACCTTGCTGCAATAGGATAGAAGCATCAGCACTAAAACTTGTGGACTCTACAAAATTAGATCCTTTAGAACCAAAGAATGTAAAACTGGTTACAGATTTAATTTCAGCATCTGTCTGACTGTTTACTACAACGTCTGCAGAGAATGAATTTGAGTTTCCAGATCCATAAGCAGCACCAATAGACTTCACGTTCTGTGGAGTATATGTGGTTACAGTATTTCTAAACAATACAGGGACGACAGAAGCTGCTGAGCTTGGTGTAGCAGCACCAGCAGGATTTTTAACAGTTACAGCAGGAGGTTGTGCATATTCTACTTCTACAGCACGTCTATTAACAACAACAGCACCATAGATAGAACCACCACTAGTTCTCTTAATTTCAATCTTTGATGCATCAAACTCTAATCCATTGATTAACAGTGTGGCACCATCTGCATAACCAAGTCCTCTTGCATTGGTAACAAAATGAGAAATAGTATTTTCTTTAGCGATTCTTACAGTATTTCCTGATTCATCTCTAATTGTTTCGCCAGGTAAGAATTTACCAGATAGTGTCTTAACGAATAAAAGATTACCTGTGCTATAAACACCTGTTCCTGTACCCTCTACAACTCCATAAGCACCACTCTGTGAACCAAATACATATTTACCATCATCAAACGAATTAGTTCCAGAAGGTGTATTCTCTAAAGTAATCTTAGTAAAGAATTGAGGATCAAAATAAGAATATCCAAATGTAGCATTATACGCTGCTGTTCCATCAGATAATCTTCCTTGAGAGAGAACAACATCAGAATCAGAATTAAAACCTGAACCTCTACTCTTTAAGAAGAAATTGCTTGGTTTACTTTTACCGATAATAGGAGTAATTGTAGGAGAGTAATCTACAATAAATCCAAATTCATCTGAATTAGTATTAGCATTATCTGCAGACAAGAAGATCTTTCTCTTGAATTCTGAATCACCAAGATCATACTCAAGTAAGAAAGATTCTAATTCAGCTTTGTTACCAAGAATTGTCAATTCCAAATAACGAACAGACTCGGATGAATTAACAAGTGGTTTATTTGTGGTAGCAAATGATAGAGTTTTAAAGGATCCAACAGAGGTAGTTCCTCCACCATCAGATCTAGTCTTGACGTAAAACAGAGTTCCAAATTCACTTTGGAATGTTGAGTCGGAAACAGAACCAATTGGTTTAGTAACGCTTGTAATTTGAAGTGTGATAGTTTTGATACCATCATCAATTCCAAAACTTAAACCTCTTCTATCAATGGTTTGTTTGTGATCAGTTGGTAACTCTGTGTTGTTTAAACCAACAGATCCATCATTAAATGTAGAATATAAAAATACATCAGGATATGCAGTTAACTCAGATCCTTCTTTGTTTAGAGGTACACTACCATAAACATTAGTAACATTATAAGTTGGTAAACCTTTACTCTTGAGATTTACATTGTCAGTGGAAAGACTTTCTCTTGCTTTATTAATATCAAGATACTTTGTCTCTTTATTGACAATCTCATAACCTTTTACATATGCCTTGCCAGGTCCGATACTAGCAACCATTTTTCTGGAAGCTTCACTAGCACTCTTACCGTTAAATAAACCAAATTCATCTACAGCATAGATTCCCTTATTACCATCTTTCTGAGCATACTCTCTAATATCTACAGCAAAATTATCTACAACATAGTCACCAGACTCATCAAATGTTCTACGTGCTAAAGTTTGCTCTAATACACTAAAATCAGTAGAACTAATTTTTCTTTGTACAACACCTCGTGATACTGTTAGGAGTTGAATAAAATTCTTATCAGTAATTGCATCAAGTGCAAATTCTTTTAGAGTTAAACTAATTTTTAATCTATGTGCGCCAGGTGCAGTATAGTTTGCAGAACCAATAGAGTTATCATATAATGAATCGTCTGCCTCTGGTGTTACAACCTCTTCTCCAATCGTGAAACCTACTTTTGCAGATGGTTTATCAAAATATTCATCAATGACTAGAAGAGATTCATCATTACGAACGAAGTAACCATTAACAAAGTAAATACCTTCTTCTACTTTTACAGCAGAACCAAATCCCATAGCAGGACTTTCTAATGAAGTTACTTCACCTGTATCAGGATTGGTAATTTCAATACTAGTAGGAAGAACACTACCGTCTGTACCTACCACTAGTAAAGGAGTATTGACGCCATCAACTACTTCTAGAGTCTCACCTTGTCTAAAAGTAGACTCAGTATTAGAATTACCACTATTGATGTAACTAACAAATAAAGTATCCGCAGAAGATTCGGTTGCTAATTTTGTAGTTAAAATAGTAGCTGTAACTCCAGAGGTAAGACCTTGTAATTGTTGTCCTGCCAATTGAGTAATATCATATTTCTTAAACACAATATCGTCTCCTTCTGAGACAGCAACCTCAGAAACAGACGATAATTTAACGTAATCTAATTTTGTGTTGAGACCTACCTCACCAGGAATTACAAGCTCACCTTGCTTGAATGCGTATTTTCCAAAACTCTCAATCTGGTTCTGGAGAATGGATTGTACTTGCGTTAACTCCCTACTTTGAATAGAGTAGCCAGGACGGAATAGGATTTTATAAAAATTCTTACTCGCGTCAAAGTCCTCATAATAAGGGCTTACATTTAGGTTTGTCTTCTGAGGCATCTTACTTCGCCAAAATACTAAGTATCTAGTCCCTAGTATTTAGCGCAGTTTTTAGAATTCAATAACTAACTTGATATCTTCAATCTGGTCAGGAGCACGAGTGATTAGTCTTCTGTTCTCAACATAGATGACATCACCAGAATTATTTTCAAGTTCTGGGTTAGCTAAACCACTTGCAAAAGTGACACCCAATAGTGCAGAACCATATGATGTATCTACATTACCAGATGCAGTAGAGATTTCACCAGTGATTGCATTAGAACCATTGGATACGAAAGGTCTTACAACTCCAGAGTCTGTATGTGCATCTGTAGTTTGGATATACTTAAGCACACCAGCAGTTGTTGAACCACTATCAAGTGTCCATGATACAACTGTACCATATGCAGTACCACCAGCTACAGTCTGTTGAATTCTCTCATCAACTGAGTAATCTGCAGAAGCACCTGTAATCTTAATAGCTTTCAAACCAGAAAGTGTGTCAGAGGTAGAGAATGTTGTTGTTCCAAAATCAAATGGGTCAGCAATAATACCAATACGACGGAAGTCGTTATCTACAGGGAAGTCTCCAGAACCTTCAGAGTAAGTCAAACGGATGTTTGTCATCACACGCTTACCATTCAATTCTGTCTCATGATCAGAACCATGTCCACCTTCAGGAGGAAGGATAACTTCTAATGCACCGACTGCAGCGCCAGGTGTTGCAACAGCACTACTTAATCCACTGTTAGAGAAGAGGTTACCATTAGTTAAAAGAACATTAGCATAGGTGTAACCTGATCCACGAGCTTGGATCTCAGCAGATGTAATAGTACCAGAACCGTTTGTTACAAATTGTACAACACCACCAGTTCCATCACCTTTGATTCCAGCATATAGAGTTTGTGATGCAGGAAGACCACTTCCAGCATTCTCAATAACAACAACGTCTGCTGCTCCATCAACTGCTTGTCCAACAACTCCAGTTCTAGATGCGTTAGCAGGTAGAACGATTGGCATAAAGTCAGAAGAAAGGAACTTTAGAACATCATCTGTAGGGATGGTGTACATATACTTCCAGATGTAACCTGCACCAGTTGTCTCTGTGTAAAGACCAGTTGATGAACTGTAATTACCACCAGCAGTGTTAGGTTCCTCAGTTGCGTTTTGTCCAGTAGTGTTAGAAGGATCCTCTCCATTGTAGAGGCACTTAAATACTTCGTAAGTTGAGTTCATTACGTAGAACTTGGCGTCAGCAATACTAGTTTGACCTGTTGCAGTGGTTTTACCAATTTGACCACCGCCACCAGGTGTAGCAGAGTAGTCAGGCTTCCACATATCAAACTTAGGATTGGTAACAGTGTCCCAGTTATAGCGACGAATAACTGTTCTTGCAAAAGCATCAGTAATACGCTTAGCAGCAATTAGTTCGTCATAAAGATTTCTTTTTTCTCTCTGATTATCAAGAGGTAGAGGAGGAACGTCCTCAGTAGCGTAACGGTAAACACCAGAAACTGCTTCGGCACCAGTATCGGATCCACCTGCACCACCAGTTCTGCCTTTAAGAGCAGTACCTAGAGCTGGTGCGGAATTAATTCCTGCGCTTCCAAAAACGTCGGTAAGAAGGAGAGCACTATCATAAACTGCAGCAACTGTAGCACGGAAAGCGGTGGAACCATATGTCCCAACATATACTTCGTTGCCAACAGCAAACGCCGTCCCGTTCTTAGAATGAATTTCTAAATATGCCTTCCAAGGTTGTGGGCGTCCCACAAAGAAGTACATTCTAGAACGCTCCGCACTGGTGTCATTGGGACCTTCAGTGAGTGATTCTAGAAATTGTTTCGCGTTAAAAATACGAAACTTATCAGAGATGATAGCAGCCATGGGTTTTCTGTTCCGACGTTATAATAGTTTGTGCCTGAGTTTATTTATATACGTTTATTTAGGTAATTGTAAACGGAATCATCTGGGTACCACTAGTAACTATGCTTGAACCTCTAAACAAAGTACATCCACTAAATGATGTTGGTGTTTTTGATTGATACTGAATGACACCGCCATGATTAGTAAATAGGTATCCCGCATCAGGGAAATAAGTTGTATCTTGTACATTAATTGTTGCTGTTAGTGATGAGGAAGAACTGATAGCAACAGGGTTTTGAATTGATGGTGGTACAAGATTGAATATAGGACCAGCAAGTGTGTAACTGGACTCCGCTCTATCAGTAAAATCTCTGATTGTGAGCGCGGAATAATAAGTAGACACTTCTAGAATTGTCATACCAGAGACGTTTGCTGCACCATCATCAAATATACCATCAAAGTGCCTGATTCTATGACCAGCATTTGTAGTAGTATAGTTACCAATATATTCTGCAGCAACACCAAAGATTGCGTTTGTAATCTGAACCTCTGTTAGATCACGTTTAGTGACGAAGTATCTATCAGAAACATCAATTAGATCAACCTCACCATCATGTCCTCCTGTAGTATTACCTGCTCTGATAGCTGTAGGATCAACTAAGAATGCAGTTTCCTCATATCCGTCAATTACACCGCCAGGTGGAGGAGTAATTACAACCTCTAATGCTTCTCTTGTAACAGAGAATTCTGGAGGAGATTTAATTTCAATCTGTCTTTGTCTCTCAATACCATCTTCACCTGTTGATACAGCAGCACGGATCATTCTGACATCGCTCTCAGACTCAACAGAAATAACAGCAGCGGATACTACAGTTACCTCTTCAATCTGTCTTAGATATGTTCCAGCAGCCCAGAACTGAGGTGTTGTTCCTTGTCTTCCTCTAATAAGATTGAGGAATCTGTCAGGAATTTTTCTACCATAACTAACAATCTCATCACCAATCATCAATAGTCCAACAGGAGCAAACTTAGATGTATCTGGAATGTACGCAATGCTGTCGTTAACATCCAAGTCAAGATCTAAGTATGCAGCATTCTCAAAGTAGTTGACATTAGATAGAGCATCATTAGGAATAAGGTTCTCAACTGTTGTTGTAATTACCTTACTTACATTACTAATAGAGTTGACAGTGACAATATCTTGAATTTCTGCAGAAACAATAGTTACATTGTCTTGAAGATTTAATGCACCACCACCAGCTTCAATATCAACTGGTTCTGGTTCAATGTATATAATCTTAGCACCTTCAGTTGGAGGTTGTGACGCATCATCAACTGGCATAGTGCCATCAGAAGAACCAGCAATTACATTAGGTATACCAGTTTGTATTTCTGCCTCAATTACACGATCAATATCATTTGGACTATTAACTACAATAGTACCAATACTTCCAATACCTGCAATACCAGCATCACTGATCTCTGTAATTTCAGAAATCGCTAACATGCCAAATCCAGTTATCTGGTTGACAATGTTTAAATTGATTAGAGAAATACCAATTTCTCTTTCAGATAGAATATCAAATCTTCTAGCAACAATAACTTTTGGTGCCTTGGTGTATCCAGAACCACCATCAATTAGATCTACGCTGAGAACTTGACCTTTGCTAACAATAACTTGTGCTCTAGCACCACCACCAGTTCCATCTTGAGGAATAAATTCAATGATAGGTGGTGTAAAGTATTGATATGCAGTTGGTTGTGTAAGAGGATCGTAGCTACGCTGGTTCCATGTTAGTTTCGTAACAACACCATTTTCAATACTTGCAATAATAGAAAGACCTTCACCTCTGGTAATACCATTGTAAGGTTCTACAGAAACAGCAGCAAAAATGTCATCTGATAACTGTTCTCCTTCTCTACCATCTTTACTGGTAGTTTCAGTAGGAAGTTTTTTAATCTTTCTAAAGGTATCCTCTCCCTCTACACGAATCAAATCACCATTTGATATGCTCAAGAAAGGACTCTTGTATGTTTTACCAAGAATAGTTCCAGACCATAGTCCGTTCTCATCTCTCAGTAGCTTTCTACCCATCTCATCCTTACGGAGAGTTAGTGTAGTATCTGTAAACTCAGAAGATGCTAAAGTAGTATTTCTATCATAATATCCCTCTACAGCAAATACAATATCCTTATTGTCTAGAACAACAGCATTTTGTGCCTTTACAACATCAAATTCTATAGTTGATGCAGTGCGAAGGAAGTTACCTACTTTACCGATAATGTTATATGTTCCATCAGTTTTTACTTGCCAGCAGTGAATACCACTACCAATCTTGTCTCCCATCCAACCATAAGTCTCATATGAGTCCCAAAAAGTAGATGTAGAATTAATTACAAATTTTCCTGTTGAGAAAAATGCATCAGGTGCGAAGTCAAAGATGTTTAGGACTTGTCCA
>CEWG01227813.1_pt1 | contig 16956 bp, 24 predicted proteins | sample 361411 | NCBI WGS metagenome assembly CEWG01 (sample SAMEA2622173, study PRJEB7988) | marine metagenome | biome: marine biome (ENVO:00000447); feature: surface water layer (ENVO:00002042); material: "saline water (ENVO:00002010), including plankton (ENVO:xxxxxxxx)" | depth 5 m | reverse complement strand
TTGTTTTCCTTGCGGAGATCGTTTATGTATTCGAATAAATCTATCTTTTCAGACATCAGTATACTCTACTATTTAGTTTCGTTTTCTAGCTTTGATATGCGATCCTCTATCTCACGAATCTTACGGCGTATCACAGGATACTTATACTTCCATGCATCTTCAGGTTGCTCTAAAAACGTAAGTCCCCATCTTTTCACTAAGAAATCTATAATTAAATCTACTTTTGCATAGAACCATAAGCCTATACGTGTAGTACTCATGTATGCTATGAATATTGCACCAAATACTGAACCAGCAAGTGCAGTATAAATCCATAGTCTGTCACTAAACATTCTCTCTATCATGTCCAACATTTGCTCTTTTCCTTATCTTTTCTCTTGATTCAAACCATAGTGCTTGTAGTTTGTCAGCATAACCACCTGCTATATCATGATCGTATATACCATCAAACATTTGAAACTTAGTTAGTGCTTTCCATCTACCTCTGAATGAGTCTTTTACTTTTTGCCAAAATGATAGTCTTCTAATTCTACCATAATAGTTTATGTATCTTACTATACCATGGTGTCTGTAACCCATCAACCATAACGGAACTGCTGTTACAATATCGTTGTTGTTTACAAATCTATAGTGTTCTACATCACAACCATCTCTCCACTCACTACCACCAACTCTAGGTGATCCGTATGTGTACAGCGTGGGTTGTAACTCTTCTAATCTACTTGCACATAAAGTTGCCATTGCACCACCTAAACTATGTCCACATATCCATATTCTTTGCTTCTTATTTTTAAGTATTGCTGATATATCACTCCATAGTTTTCTGAGTTCTATCTTAAAACCCATATGTACTCTGCCTTCTGTCTTCGACTTTCTTTTGATAGCAAGTAAGTCTGCTTTGACATCTGAGAACTCTGTAGGCTCTGTACCTCTAAATGCTATAACTAAGTGTTCATCGTTATTGAATATATGACACTGGGCACCATCATTTTCTAAAAACTTATAACTATTAAAACCTATCTTCTTTAGTTCTTTCTTTGCTTTTGTACCATCGTGATATGAAAGTGCAGAAACTTCTGCAAAGAAATAAGCACACCATGACGGGTTATCCCAATCTAATAGTAAGGGTGCATCTATAAAAGACGCTGGATTACTGAAGTACTTCCTCATCTATCTTATCCTCTTCGTGTGTTACTGCTTCTTCGTAGTATACGATTATCTCATTCTGTTTTAGTAGGTATTCTCTTATCTTCGCCATGTTAAGTGCTAACTTTTCATAGTCACGTACAGATATAACATAGAATACTAAATCACCATTTTGACTTTCGTAGTCTAATAGAAACTGATCAACATTGTCTTTATTAACAATGAACCATTTTACGTCTGTTAATTTTAGTGATTTGGGTTTCTCAGCAACTGTTATCTTAGGACGAACAATCTCTGTAACAGTGACAACTTCTTTTTCTGGTGTGTTGAATACTGAGCAACTACTTAGCAGTAATAGACTCAAAATCAGTAAATAGCTTTTTAGTTTCATCATTTATTATCTTTTCCATATCTTTCGGACGTTGTAGACTTAACTTAGTTAAATCATGTTTCTGTAACTTAGCTATCAAATCGTCTTTATAGCCTTCTGCATCTTGTAATCTACTATTTAGATTCTGTATCTGAACTGCTTGTTTCTGAGCGTCCTCTATCAAAGTTGCTTTTACTTTTTCTAGAGAACGCACAGATGTTTCAAGTCTTGCATTATTTTCTTGTAATGTTTTTAATCGTGACTGTGTATCTTGATAATAGGCATAAGCACCCCAACCGACTAACACAAACAAACCTATTATCGCTAGATACCTCATTTACTTAATCATATGCTTGATCTTTGATTATCGTGTATATTCCCCATAGTATTCCCGCTACGGCGGCGTATGTAACGATTGATTGTACTAGAAGTGCTATCAGACAAACTCCTATGAGAATTAATCCGTCCCAAGAAGTTCTTTGCATTACTCTGTCTTTGCACCAGTGATACATTCTCTTTATCATATTCGATTACCTCCTTTAATCGTTTCTTTTTTGTCACATCTTTCATCTTGTTTATATACTTTCTATAAACTGAGGCGGCACTGAATTTTTTGGCAACTCTTGCTCTTTGCTCCATAGCAATAGCCGCCTGTATTTTATGAGCGTGTGGTTTTCCTGAATTGTCTATTTTCTTGACACTCTTCTCAGCGTCTTCAACTGTAGCAAATTTCAAACCGTGTATTGTTCCTTTTGGATTTTCATCTGTATATAAATCAGAATGTTTCTTTGAATTAGCTGGTTGTCCTTTCTTTCTAGGTACTCTTGCTCCTTCAGTTAAACCTCTATTTAAGTAAGTATACATTCTATCTGCTAGTAGATTACCAGCATGAAAGTCCATCATATAGTGAAAGCCTGCTTTTACTCTACCCATTCCACACTCATCGGCGGCTTTCATAATACGTTCTCTGTGTTGAGGATACTTCTCGCTTAGATGTAAACCGACAAGTCTAGCTTGTGTAGCATGTCCACTAGGATATGCTTTAGTCTTATTTGATTTACTACCCATTGGTGAAATAGTATTGTCAACTTCATGAGGACGTTTTACATTAAAGTACTTTTTATAATACTTTATTGTATCTAATGCATCATCGACAAGTTTATCCATAGCTTTCTTATCAAACTCTAAGTCTTTTTCTTTAGCATATTGTTCGATAGCATAAAAAGGATTCATGTCGTGATTTTTTATCGATGTTTCATCGTCTTTAGTTCTTCTTGATATTATTGGTTTTATCTTTTTTACCTCAGATATCAAATCTGAACTAGGTTGTGGTAAAGTAACTGTGTCATACAAACCTCTAGGTATGTATCGTTCTACTGTAAATTTTCTGTTAGATGTTTTGAAATCTTTCTTTCGCATGATTGTCTTAGCTACGAGTTCTAGCATACCATTTCTTGACAAGTTTAAAACGAAAGGCATGTTGATGTCTGTCTTCATATCTTTCATAACAGCTTCAGCATCAGGTCCTAACTTAGCTATAGTCTTACCATGCTTTTGATATGTTTTATTGAATATTCTAACTAGTTCTGCTGGTGATATTTGTCTCTTATTTCTTTCATCATTTACTCTGTCTACAAAGTGTCGTGTAAACTCAACATCAATACCTACTTTAGCAAATATCTTATCTGCATACTTTTCAATCTGACTCAAATCAGATCTAGTTACGAATCTCTCAGAGAGAAACATCACATTAATCCCATAATCTTTCGCATCTCTTGCTTTTTCTTAGCTTCATTTCTTTTATCTCTTCTCTTGAGATAATCTGCGAGATACTTTTTCATATATTTTTTACGTGCATCAGGACGAACGGGTACTGTACTACTGTCATCGCCTGTTCCTGCTACCGCAGTACCTGTTGCATTTGCTGGTGCATCTTCACCAAGATTGTGTGCTGGCAATTGTCCTATTAATCTATCACCTCTTGTTGTTGACATAGGTTTTTTAAGCTTGACAACTCTGCCCTTTTGTTTTAAAATATTATTGCCTTTAGCTGAATCATTAGCAGATCTTTCGTTACTGTGCATACTCATAACTTTACCATCGGTATCTAAAACCATGTGTGTATGTTTAAGTGCTTCAGATACATCTCTTAGTTCTGTTTCTTTCTTAAACATCATGTCATTCCAGTCTTTCTCCGACATGAGTGATCCATATGTCTTCTTTGTATTTTTCTTTATATATGACATATTTTCCTCCAATGCTTCTACTAATTCTTTTTCACTATAATGTTCTTTTGTATTGTCATGTTCTTTTATTAAGAACAAAGCGGCGGCATATGATGCTAGTTTACTTTTACCACCTGGTAGTCTTTCTATAATCTTTTTAATATTAAATACTAATCTTTCAAATGTGCTATAAGCATTTAATTCTTCTGTACTCTTAGGTGACTTTAGTTTCTTTCCACGTTCATCAATAATACCAAGTTCATACGCTTTCGTTTCATTGAACGGCGTAACAAGTCTCTTGAGAAAAGAGTATGTAAAAATTAAATTTGCAACGCCACTAGCCATCTATTAATCTCAATTCTTTTACTATAGTATCATCAAGTGATATATCAGCATCTACTACTTCTTTACCATTGATATTACCTATATCTGTTCTCCAGTAGTTAAGAAATATTAAAAAAGGTTTTAAATATTTCAGTTGTTCTGCAAGCTTAAACACCAATATACGTGTCATTGCTCTATGTTCAAAGACATTATATAATACCAAAAGATGATTTAATATCAATCGTTCTTTTAACTCACCAGTTTGTTCATACTTTTTAAATAATCTTTTCAAATATCTTATTCGTTTTAAGTCATCATGAAACTCTAACAAGTCTGTGCAGTGGGGATTTTCATAATATTTGGCGGCGAATAACATAAAGTTCTCTTCAGTCAAATTTTCATACACTATTTTTACTCAATAATTAAAATGTTGATAATGCAACCCTTTTCAAAGTCGTACTATTTATCGCTATATACAAGAAGTTATCATCATAGAATATAGTACCAACAGCGATGCTATCGGTAGCTGGATTACTATTAGTAGGTGCACCTGATTTTACCAGTTTTAACCCTTTCGCATCTTGGAGACTTATTAGATCTACTTGAGTTGTACCTGTATGTGTACCATTAGATAACAAAGCAAACTTTGCATCAGCCGCCGTAGTAGCAATCTTAGAATCAATTAATGCTCTACCAGCTGTATTTGCTAATGGAGTTTCTTGTAACATAGCAACATTAATCGTACCAGCAGTTATGCTATTATTTGCATGTATCTTACCATTGTTGCTTATAATTGTTGCAGAACCCTCAGTCTGTAACTTACCATGTAGTGTAACAGTACCACCACTTAATGTAGTGTTCGCACTAATTGTAGCAGTCGTACTTGATATAGTTGTGTTTGATTTAAAATTAGCTATATTGGTAACTGTCATAGGGTGTGCCACATTTGCGAACACACTCCCAATCGTAGCTTTCCTACTTAAAGGTGTACCAGACGCATCTTTCACAACAAGTAACAAGTCACTAGTCGCATGATTAGTGGCGGCTGTGAGTTCTGTTATCTTCTTATCAGCCATAATATTTCCTTATATTATAAGTTATGCTACTACAGTAAGTGTTCCTGCGGCAGTTCCTATTGCACCACTAATTGCTCTTTCAGCGTTTCCACCACCTACTGTATCTACCATTGTACCACCATTTAAGTCGATAGTTTGAGCGCCGACAGATAGAACATCATCAGCGGCTACTGGTCCACCAGCTCCGACAGTTACTGAAAATGATAAAGTATCATTAGTCACTGGTAAAGTACCGTCCATTGTAAGTGTGAAGTTAGACGCTGAACCACCACCAGCTTTTGAGTTTGTTACTACCATTAGCGGTGAGGCTGTTGCAACAGTTACTTGCTCGTTGTAATGTACATCAACTCGTAATACACCACCAGCTGAGGCGTCCATTGCAGTTGTTACTATTTCAACAGCATCTACTGTTGCTTGTCCTATTTTTGTCGCCAAACCTCTAAGTGCTACTAGCACCTCTGGTTGTGCTGACGCATTATCGTTACCTGATGAAGTTTGTCCAGCTTGTGATACCCAACCACTTGAAGTTGCATATACACCTTTTTTCTCTTCAGTTGTCAAGAACTTTGGTTTTGCTTCATCGGCATCAGTTGCTCCCCATGATCCCATTTTAGTCTCCTTTGTACTTCGAATTAAATTCTTTTATTGTTTGCATAGTATTTATATGTCGAATTGCTTTACCTCCAGCGTTGATAAATTCTTTACAGTTCTTATCATGATCGTCTATAAGTAAAGCATCATCATTAGCATAATCTTTCTTTTGCTCTCTTCTTACCAAATGTATTTTATTTGGCTTTGGTTTTAGATTTCTCGCAACCCAAACTTTTTTACCTCGTCTACAATTACTGTCCCATTCTGCATACGCTGATAATAATCTAACATCAGCACCACCTTTTGTAATGTGTTGCCATAGCTTTCTACCATCAGGCATCCACTCTAATGTGTCCCAAAAATCTTTCTTTTGATGAATGATAGCTTTCTTTTCATCTTTCGAAAGTTTTCCAGTCTTATCTGGAAAAGGTTCTCCTGTAACATCTAAAGCACCCTTTAGAAAATTACATAGAACCATATCCATGTCACAATAGATTATCATTACTTACCTTTCATTGCCATCTTAGTAGCAGTTGCATATATGACAGCATCAGCTTTTTCACCATAGCGTGACTCAAAATCAGCAGACTTCTTCTTGAGTTCTTTTACAATATCTTCTCGTCTTTTCATTTGAGCGTCAGTCATCTCGCTTTCTCTTACTCCTACACCACCCATGTTATCTCTACCTGAAGGACTTTGAGACTGTGCCTTTGCTTTATCAAAAGCATCTTTCTTCTTCTTCATGTCTAGTCTTTTTGCTGGTGAAGGTTGAGAGGCAAGCTTATCTTGAGATGGTTTTTTGAAATCATCTTCACCTTTTCTTACGTGTCTTTGATCATCATGAGACTGATTGTCGCCTTTGTGCATTCTACCTTTCTTATGAGGATTATCACTACCTGCTTGATGTTTCACAAAACTTCTGGCGGCTGAATCTTTTCCTCTACCTGCATCTCGCATATCTCTTTGGGCTGGTGTAAGCTTTTCATCTATTTTTTCTTCGTCCATCTTAGGTTTAGTATCGACTGGCTCTTTTCCACCACCATCTTTCTTCATGGCTTTACCGATAGCTTTTCTCTTTTTCATAAGAAACTTATCTGAACTATCTTTATCGCCATCGTTATCGATGTCACCATCTTCTTGTCCTACTGGATCCATTCCGTCACCATCATCATCTTTATCAGTGACTGGTGCTTTCTTGGCTTTCTTCTTCTCATCTTCGTCATCTTTTTTCATTTTCATTTCATCAACTGGACGTTTACCAGCTAACACATCTGCCACTGCGTCTACAAGACTTACTGACAAACCAAAACGATTGCTCTTCATTTGTATCTCCTCTACTTGAATTTTTGGCATGTCAAAATCTTGCCCTTTTAAAATTTTCATCGCCATTGCTTTATCTCGCTTACTCACCATGAGTTTACCATTTTTGAAGTAAGCGTCAATGCCTTTTTTATCTAATACTTTCTTGACTTCGCCTTCGTAACCTTCAGTAAAGAACTCTTCGAAAGCTTCGTCTAAATTAGTTTCTTCAGTCTTTATTCCTGGTGTTGGTGCTAGTGAAACTTGGCTCTTTGGCTTTGCTGTTTTATCTGCATGTTGTAATGCACGTTGTTTATCTTTAGGAAGATTTCTGATATCTTCCTCTACATCATCTTGTATTTCTTTTTCTAAACTCTTAGCCTGTCCAGCGTGTGCTTTACTTGCGCCTTTAAGTTTTCCTATTATCTTTTTAACAGTAGGAACATCTTTGTCATCTAGCTTCTCATCAATCTCTTGTGACTCTCCACATGTGCATGGTGAACCATCACCGCAGATATCACAATCTGGATTCTTTACAAAGTTCTCTTGCACAGAACCTGCCATTATTTTTCGTATTTCTCTTTCAAGGCTCATGATGCCACTCCTACTCTTTTTCTACTACTCTTTGTTAGTTTTTGTTGTATATGTCCAACAAGAACTTTTCTCATTGAAACTGCTCTATCTCTATTGGTAAAAGAATATTCTCTTACATCATTAGTATCTACACGTACTGAAAATACATAAAATGCACCTTGCTTTGTCACTGGTGAAACAGAACTTTTAGCAACTCTTTCAAGACTAACTCTAACACCAGTTTGTATTTCTACTATTTTACTCATGTCTCCTCCTAGTTATCTACTTTTGATCCGCCTCGCCACTGGTAACAACTCCAGTATCGTGCTTTATATTTTGGACCTGGATTATCGCAATTATGTCTTGCACGAAATGATTTTCTTCTTGCTGGATCATCTCGCTTTATTTCCATATTTGGATCGCCAAATCCTAGTTTAATTACATTACCCTTTTCGTTCTTTACATAAACGTGAAACTTTTTGTTACCATCACTAGAACGAACAGGATCATTTAAGGTAACTTTTTTACCTTGATACTCTGCTTCCTCCAGAACGTGATCAAACAAATCTATAGGACACCCATCTTCGTCTATCTCTACTTCTTCTTTCACTGTAGACTCATATTGTGCCATCAAAGCTTTAGGTAACTTACCTTTGTTTATGAGTCTATTTATATAATCTTGAATTGGTTTCACTCTATCGAAACCTCGTTCTCTCGCAATATCAGCTAACACAGAACCATTTGTTCCTTTATGTGGTTCTTTTACTCTTTTTATATAATCTTTCATTATATCTGCATACCCTTTCGGGTGGGTTAACCTATGAATTGTAGTTTTGATGAGTTCTGGAACATTAATTCCAGTCATCTCTTCTATTTCTCCTGTTTCTTCGGACTTTAACTTTTTGATTTTTTTCTTAGTAGCTTCTATCTCCGCTCTACGTGAAGGTGTCATCGATACTCTTTGTAGATGTCCCAAATACGTTTCTAAATCATCAAGTTTACTTTGTTGTCCTCTTGTTAATTTTTCTTCCATATTTTCTTCTTTGACAGAATCAAATCCGTCCTTTTTTCTTAAATCTTTAAATTTCTTTTTAAGCTTACCACCAAAGTCATCGTCTACATTGTAAGCTGATTGTAGTTGTTGTCCTGGTGTATCTTTTTGATATCGTGCAAGTAAAGCTTTTGTACCAAACTCTCCTGCACCACCAGTTTCATTTACTGATTCTTTCTTAGATTTCATTGATGCTCTGGCTTTGGCGGCTAAATCTTTATCAGCTTTACCCCATGTACCACTACCTTTTGTAATAAATGAGTTAACTCTTGCAAAAGCCCATTGTTGTTGTGATGCTCCTGGACGATGCCCACCTCTCCAAGCCGCCATACCACGATTGTAAACTTGTCTTAATATACCTAGAGGTATACCTGACTTCTCTGATTTAGCTTTCAAACCTGTTTTTGCATCTTCTGTCATATCCCAAGAATAATCGTAATTTGCTTCTCTAAGTTTTCCTGGTTTCTCTCCTCTAAGTTTTTTAATTGCTATACTTCTAGCAGTTTTTATACCAGCTTTTCGTCTTCGCATAGTATCTAAATCTTTTTCGATTCCTGGTTCTTTTCTAAGATGTCTAGCGAAAGCTGAGTTGCCTGCTCTGTCGTGTGATTGTTTAGCTTTATCGTAATATCTGTTTATCTTCTGTGTTGATATCTCACTCACATCTTCACTTCTAATATCTCTTACTGTATCTCTCGCCTTTGCTTTTGCGAGTGCTATTCTATCTCTTTTATCATTTGCAGACTGTCTAGCTTTTATTCTTGACTGCACTCTAGTTTCAGCGTCTTCGTTCTTAGGTACACAGTTTGGTACCATCTTGTCGCCTTTCTTTTTCATACCAACTTGCTTGTGTGTATCCCAACAAGGTCCGTCTTCACCATACATTCTTTTAAACTTTAATGTGTGTTTGCTAGGTTTAGTTTTAGCATCAGCATCTCCTGGAGCAGGACGATTATCATTTTTACTTGTATCTCTATTCTTAAAATGATTTGCTCTAGCATCTTTCGTATCTTTACTAAGTCCTTTGTAGTATTTTTTTGGCTGTGTACCTTCTACATCTTTTACATCAGGATCTTGTGCTATTTTCTTTGGTGCTTCTTTTTCTTCTTTAGCATAAGGTGCAGTTCTTTCACCATCTTTGTTGTACTTTCCAGACTTCTTCTTTGCTATTGCAATCGCCGCCTGTTGTGCAAAGTTCTTACCTTCAAGCCAATTACCAAAGCTATATTCTTCTTTGTACATATTCAGTTCATACTTTTTACCATCTAGATTAGCAACTTGTACTTGAATATTACCTTTATCACCTTTTAGTCTATATGTGTTAGTCTTACCTGTTCCTGGTTTCTTTGGACCTGTTGCAACTTTATTATCAATCTCATCTTTCTTGACAGTAATACCAAACTTAGACTTTGCGTGTGCATATGCGTGTTGCATAGCATCAGAAAATGATTTATGGTAGAGTTTATAACCAGTAGATGATTTAGCTTCATCTAAATCTTCTTTTACTTTCTTACTCTTAGAAAACGCTTTTCTTATTGTTTTTAAATCTTTGAGATGAGGTGGTAACTTAGTATCTTTATCTTTCTTTGCAGGTTCAAAACCTTTACCAGTCATTTTACCAACAGGCACCATGGCTTCAGACTTAAAACCATGAGACTTCATAACATCATCGTGAAATCTAATAGCTTGCTTGTATGATACTTTCATGCCTTTCATTATACGTTTAATACCATCTTCCCTATTTTTTGCAGGACTCATGAGTTCTTTTGCTTTCTTTAAATTCATCGCTGAATACTTACCAGCACCTTCTGGTATATACTCATTGTTCTGTGGTGTTTGTCTAGCTTGCTTAACTCTCTGCATAACATCTTTCCTTACTTGAGGTAATAATTTTCTAGCTAATGGTGCTATTCTAGCTGAGTTCTTTTTTACTTTCATATCTATTTGTTTCTTATCTGCCATTGATAATACACTATACTTGGCGGCTTTGTCTTTACCAACTAACTTCTTACGTAAAACTTTGATGGCGGCTTTTCTTGCCATCTGCATAAGTTTCTTACCACCTTTCATCTTCTTAGACGCAATCTTTCTCAATCGTGCTAACTTCTTACCAAGACGTTTCATAACTCTTGATTTCTTTATTCTCTGCATAAAGTTTAGAACTTCGTTCATTTCATAGTATTCACCGAGTTCTGCTAACATTTCTAATTCTTCTTCTGTGAAGTCTACTTCTTGCATAGCCTCTTCTAGAATTAAATCATCTTCTTCTGTCCAGTCATTCATGATTGCCTCTTTTAAATTCTTACGTACTATATTATAGATTTTTGTTTTATCTGCATCTGATAACTTCGATGCTAAGCCTGATTTAAATGTTTTTTCATCACCACTCATAGCAACACCACGTAACTTAGAACCAGACATACCTTCAACGCCTTGAGCGTCCGGATCTCTGTCACCTGATGATACTGTTTTTATACTATTGAAATTGTAGTCTTTACCATTGTACTTTTGTAGTACTCTATCGAACTCTTTTATACGATCAGATCCAACAACCATGATGATGTCGGTGAATCCTTCTTTTTCGATTTCTGGTAATATCTGAAAGATCTGCTTTGATTGTGATCTTTTAACGATGCCGAAGGCTTTCGTTGCAAAGCGGTATTTGTCGTTGTATGAGAGGGGATCTTTCTTGGGATTTTGTGTATGAGAGAGGTAGATCCTTGGATTCGCATTTTCTTTTCTCGCTACTTCTTTTATCTTATTCGCTAGTTTTTCATGCCCAATTGTAGGAGGGTTCATTCTACCAAATGTAAATACTAATTTCTTCATAGTGTGTTTTCCTTGGACTTAACACTGTTAATTCTGTAGTATTTATAATTAAAACTTTCTCCAGTTCTCAATGGGCATTAAAAGTCTATCATATGATTTTGTATCTTTTCTAGTCAATAAGGCATCACCAACAACACAAAATCTAGAACGTCTAAGATCTTCTGTTGTTTTAAAGCTTTCTACCTCATTATATTGAATATCTTCATTAACTACACTATGGCATAGCTTAGACGGGAATACAAATATGTCACCTTCTTGAACTGGTATTGAATAGCTTGAAGCGTTGATATCATTCCAATTTGTAACCATGTGATTTAAAAATCCTTCATAAGGATCATTACTAATTTTCTCTATATCTTGATGAAATAGTAGTTGTTGTTTACGACTTTCATGTATGTGTGGATAGTATGTAAATGATATGTGATTCTCTACGTGATTATGTAACGGATTACCATGATGTCTTTTCACATTGAAAAACGATTTAGTTATGTTTATATCAATCATACTCTTATCAACACCAAGTGTCGTTAAATGATTGCGAATTGTATCAGCTATATCACTAAAAACTTTTGTAAATCTAATATCATGATGAACACTTTGGTGTCCTGTGTTTTCATTAGATTTACCATCTTCTCCAGATTGCTCTAAATACGCTGAGAACCAACTTTCTTTTTCTAGTTCATCTACCTCACGTTTACCTACTGTAATTAATTTAGGAAATAATAATAAGCTTTCAGAAATCACATATGTTCTCCACAAATTTTTCAAACTCTATTATATCTAGTTGTGTCTCTGCATCGCTAGGTGCTTCAAATGGATTATTATGTACTTCTGCAAATACAATATCAGCACCAGCTACTAAACCACACTTCATCATCAGACTTGCATATTGACTATCACCACCACTCGTTTCACCATTACCTCCAGGCATCTGTGTACTATGAGTAGCATCGATGCATACTTTATGTCCAGTTTCTTTCATGATAGGTATTGAGCGAAAGTCAACCACTAGATTATTATATCCAAATGTAGTACCTCGTTCTGTTAGAATAATTCTTTCACAACCAAAACTCTCTAGCTTTTTAGCTACATTTGACATGTCTGTTGGCGATAGAAACTGTCCTTTCTTTACCATGACAGGACGTCCACTATCAGACGCTACTTTGAGTAAGTCTGTTTGTCTACACAAGAATGCTGGTATCTGTATAACATTCACATTCTCCATATATTCTATTTGTGATGTTTCGTGAATATCTGAGCATATTTCTATGCCAAACTCTTTCTTAATTTTAGCAAAGTCTTTTAGTGCATTTTCAGCACCTCTAAAACTATCAGCACTAGTTCTGTTTGCTTTATCAAAACTAGTCTTATATAGAAGATTTACTCTACTATCTACACAGATAGGTAATATCTTATCAAGCATAAAACATGCATGATCATATCCCTCGTATACACAAGGTCCAGCAATCAAATGTCCATTCCACTTGTCACTACCTATTCTGTTGAACCAGCGACTCATAACTTTCTCATTTTTCCTTGTGTTTCTCTCACTATATCATCATGATTAAAAGTAGCCCAATATAATTCAAATGCTACACCACTTTCAATACATTCAAATTGGTGATATAATCCTGGTTTTACTTTTGTGTAGTCTCCAGGTTTCAGTATTGTTTCATCTTTTAAATCATAGTCTTTCTGCCATACTGATACTTTCATAATACCAGACTCAACAAAGAAACCATTCCATTTATATTCGTGTAGATGTTTTGAACAAACACCACCTTTTTTCATTTCTATTCTATGAAATTCTAAAGCACAGTTAGCTTCAACTAATTCAGTTGTTCCCCAAATCTTTCCTGCTTTCATCATTTATCCTTTCAATACATACATAATTAATATTAGGAGTATACATCATTCTACCTTTTGATGCAAGTTCACATTGCCGTTTCCAATTAAATTCTTTTACTTGAATAGTTTTATCAGCTACAACTGTAGCTAGTATGAATACTATTTCTGCCAACCTTTTAGTACCTTGTCAGAAAAATTAGCTTTACTAAATTCCATTCTGTCAATTAGTTTCACTGCATTCTTACCGACTTTATCGATAGCAACATAGCCTTCTTCGCCTGTTACTTGATAACCATCAGTTGTTGATAGAAAGGTTTTAAGCTTTGCAGTTTTATTCATCTGCTTTATCAATACCAATTTGATATCCACAAAAGCATTCATAAGATTTAGTATTGCTTCTAAATTCTTTTTGTTTGTTTTTGAGAAATACTTCATCACTTCTTTTTTTCTATCAGCTACACCAGATTTACCTTTATCTGATTTTCTTTTACCTGTCTCTGATTTAAAAAAGTCATTGAAATATTTAATCATCTCGTCTACTGTTTTACTTACATTAGTAATTCTCTTACCTGCACGAACTTTTGTATTGAGAAATGTTTTCATTCTCATTAGCAATTCATCATTATCAGAAATACCATTTAAACTTTTAGCATCAATTTTTTGAAATATAGTTCCTGCTTTAGATAACATCTCAGTAACTTTTTTAGTTTCTTTTTCTGTCATTGTTGCAGTACCAGTTTGATCTTTATACTCTGCATCTACGGACCAAACTTCTTTCAATTTTTTTAAATTACTAGCTATGTTTTTACCAAATGTTGCTTGCATATCTTCAAAAGAGTCACCACTATAACTTGTGTGCCATACTATACCTATTTGAGATTTTGCAATATTAAATCCAAGATCACTTTTACTTGGTACTGCATATACAATAGTGTTTGGGTGAAAAGTTATATATCTTACACCATCTATCATTTCTGGTTTTAAATCCTTTTTAGAGAATAAAAAGTCTCCTTGAATAACACCTGTTATACCTAATCTAGGTAAAAGTTGTAATGCTAGTGTTAACTTTTCTTTTAAATCGCCTGTAGTATCTTCTGCAATGTCAGCAGGTGTTTTATATATCTTAGGATTCTTGTTAAAAATACCTTTCTTAGCAACAAAAAATTTATTATCAGATGGATCCTTTCCTGCAAATATAGCAGGTGCACCGTCCCATTTTACTGATACATTAACGCCAGACTTTCCACTACCAGCTAACATATCTCGTAACGCTCTAAGAAAGTTCATAGATTCTCTGGCGCCATCTACACCACCATTAAGTACATTATCCTCTATATGTTCCATGTGTGTATTCTTAGCTTCAGCTAAAAATGTTTGAAAACCTTGCATAATTAAAAACCTTTCGCTTGTTTAAAGAACTATTTATGCCCTATCTTTACGTACTCTTCAGCTATCTCTAAAACATCGTTATATGTTCTTCTTGTTAGAAAAGCAGTTCTTTCCCATATGCCTGATTTATCATCATATATTTCTGCATGGTAGTATGAAGGAACTGCTGGTACTTCTTTACCACCTAATTGTTTTGACAGTTGGTATTTTGCTGAAAATATTTTATGCTTTCTCATTATCGCCTCATGTTTGCTTGATCTTTTGCATCATTGCTATCTTTACGTATTGGTACTGCATTGGATTTATGTAGTGTTCCTATACCTAACAATTCATCGCCAGTATAAGTACCATACTTCTTAGCTAAACCATTACCAACTTTATTGGTAGTTGATGCAGTTTTTTTCACAGATAAATCTGGAAACTCGTATCTAAATTTTGTTTTTGGTTTTGTATAACCTGTTCTCACTAACAAGTCATTTAATAATTTCTTCTCACGTTCAATTGCTTTTTTGTTTCTCACTATCATTTCATACCTATAAAAAAGGGAGGGATATTGATCAATGTCAGCGTCCCTCCCATAACCCGTCTAGTGTGTGAAAGTGAGAGAGAGGTGACGGGTTTACCTAACTCTAGTGTACTTACTATTTTAAGTAAAGAGGACCTGTCCACCTTATCTCGTAACCACCTTCAAGTACGTTACCTCTGGCGGCGTTTCTAGCAGGTTTATTGTAACCTGCCGCCATCAGAATATCGCCTTTCTTGAATTTCTTGTCAGTGTCAGTAGCGACAACGAAACCCCAACATTGGTGTCTATTTAAAATTTTAACATACTTAGTACCGTGCTTGAGAACGAAACCAGTGTTAAACTCTCGGATCATTTTCTCGTTAATGTCCGTCATTTCTTTGGTACCACCTCGGGTAGTCCAGTTAGCATAATCGCCTCTAGCGACATTCAGCATAGACTCGATACCTTTGTCTAAATCTGAAGTTGTATTTTCTACTGTTAATGTCATTAAGTTCTCTCTCTTTTATTAACTATACTTTTAATATACACTGATTCGTTTCAAATGTCAAGAACTATTTTTGCTCGTTTCTTATCACAGTAACGGCGGCACCACCAACTGCACCAGCTTCACAATTCTTAAAGAACAATTCACCAGCTAAACAACCAATCACTGAGTTTCCTACCAACTCTTCACCATCTGAAGTCAAATATGTAGTTTGACAACCTGAGATGAACAGTACACCTAAAATTAATAATACTTTTTTCATGTTTTCTCCTATTAAAAGAATATTAAATATGCAATACCACAGAGTAAGATTACATCTGCACTAATGCTCCACAACATGTAAGCCCTAAACAACCACTTACCTACTGCTTGTACTAGAGGGTTCTTCATCTGTACCCTCCATTATTTCCAATAATACTATCATAGCTTATTTCCTTATTAGTTTACCAATCAATTCCCAATCGTATGTTTTTGACAATTCATTAGCTTCTAAAGAAGGCATACCTTCTTTAATTAATTTCTTTTTCTTTTTGCGATCTAATTCAAAAGACATTTCGAAACCTGTTGCTTGTTCAAGATAGCTAATAGCATCGTGAATGTCTTCAAATTCCTTAACACCAATATTGTTATTTAGATATGGTTTTGCTACAAACATAATATTTCTCCTCAAATATATGGTATTTCAGGAACTTGTATATCCCAATCAATTACTTCTTTATCTTGTAATTGAGCATCAAGTTCAAATTTCAAAGTTTTTGCTAACTCAATATTTTTCTTTATCATATCTTTAGCAAGTTCTTTCATACCTTCTTGATCTTCAAAGTATTGATACGGTGCATAATCTATCATACTATTCTCCTAAGTTTTCAAATTTCTCTTCTACTAGTTTTGTAATTGCTGAGTCTACTTTCAATGTCTCTGTGAAACCTTTCTCATACAAAGTCTCAATGAAGTCACCAACATTCATTTCTAGTATCTCATTCATAATATTTTCTTTTAAATTTTCATTGTGTAAACATGACATAATTAGGCGTCCTCATAAAATTCGATAGCATCAGCAATCTTTGGTATTAGTGTGTGAAGTTTCTTTTGAATCTCGTTATAGCATTTCTTGCCACCACTCGACATATTATCCCAATCATCACCAAGATCATTTATCTTTTTTATCAATTCTTTTAAATCTTTTTTCATTTCTCTCTCTTTCATTATTAACGAATCACTTACA
>CEWG01186508.1_pt1 | contig 16971 bp, 18 predicted proteins | sample 361411 | NCBI WGS metagenome assembly CEWG01 (sample SAMEA2622173, study PRJEB7988) | marine metagenome | biome: marine biome (ENVO:00000447); feature: surface water layer (ENVO:00002042); material: "saline water (ENVO:00002010), including plankton (ENVO:xxxxxxxx)" | depth 5 m | reverse complement strand
AAAAAACAGATAAATATATTAAGAATTCTTTTACACAAATACTAACTAAATATAGTTTAAGATGTAATTATAATAAAAAAAGAATCCAATTATTAATATCTATAAATTTACCAAATAATTATTTTGATTTTATAATTCAAAATATTTTATATAAGATCCAATCTATTTATATTAGTGAAAATAATAATGATAGTGATAATAATAAAGATAGTGAAAATAATAATGATAGTGATAATAATAAGGATAATGATAAAGATGAAGAAAATAATGAAAATATAAATTATGAAAATTTAAATAAACAAATCATAAAATATTATAATATTTATGATAAAGATATATTAAATTTAATTGTTAAATTTAATAAGAAGTTTGAAATAATTGATAATAGTATATTAAATAAATTAAAAAATAATTAATAAATAAAAACTTTATATTTATAAATAATAAAATGGATAGATTACAATCATTAAATCCTTTTAGAGGAAACTCACAAAATGTAGGAACTAATAATGCATCCAATCGTTTTGGTAAATTATTTGGTACTAATGTTAATACAGTTAGAAATAAAGTTAGTGGTATGAATCCTATTCTTATGATAATATTATTTGGATTATTTGTTGCAGGTTTAGTATATGTTATGATGATTATTAAACAACCAAAAGATTCATCATTTACATTAGCAGAAATGCCAATTAAAGCAAATGCTTCTTCAATTAAATCAGTAAAAGATTCAAATAAATTACCTGCTTCAAAAAGTAGTACTCAATATGCTTTATCATTTTGGATATATGTAGAAGCAATTGAAAATCAAGAAGATTATAGATTAGTTCTAAAAAGAGGTGGTGCATCAGGTGCACTACAATCCTCAAATCCACTTATTTACTTTGATAAAATGTCTAATAAAATGATAGTAAAAGTAAAAACTTTACAAGCAGATAAAGAAGCAGTTACATTTAAAAATCTTGATTCAAAAGTTGGTACACAAGGAAGAACATTTACAGAAGATAATTGTTATTATGCAACATTCATTATTGACTATGTACCAATGCAAACATGGGTAAATGTATTATTAAATGTAGATAATAATATTGTAACTCTATTTATGAATGGTGAAAAGCATTCAACAAGAGTATTAAATGAGAATAATGATGAATGTCCTACTGGTTTATCAAATATTGTATCACCATCTAGCGGTGATATCCAAGTAGGTAATATACCAAATGGTATTCATTCATTTAATGGTTATTTATCTAGAATACAAGTATTTGATAATAGTCTTAAAACTATGAATGATGTTAAAGCAGTTTATAATAAAGGTCCCGTTAAATCAAAAAGCGTATTAAAATATTTAGGATTACCATTATATGGTTTCCGAAGTCCATTATATAAAATTAGTGGAGTTAAAAAACAAAATTAAAAACATTATATTTTTTAAAATATCATTTTTATTAATTTATTATATTTAATTAAATATAAAAATGGGACTAGGTGAATTACTAAATCCATTCTTATTTGTATTAGGGTGTATAATTGCTGTTATTATAATTTATTTTCATAATAATGTATATATGCCTTATTTTCTACCTGAATTAAAAGATTTTAGAGATGATACAAATCTTATTCTAACAAATACTAAAGATAATGAAGATTTATATTTAATAAAAGGTGTTATGTCATTAAGTAATTCTGAAATTTATTATAATACTAAAAGTAAATTATCTCATAATTTCTTAAAAATTCCAGTTTCTGCAAATAATAAAGGTGGTGCTGAATTTTCATACAGTTTTTGGATTAATAAAAAAGGATCACCATATTATAAAGATAGAGCAATTATACTAAAAGGTGTTAAACCTAAATTAGATGATGATGTAATTATTAAAGAACCACTTATAAAGTTTGGTAATAATTCAAATGAACTAGTTATAGAATTTAATACTTTAAAAAAAAATAATAATAAAGTAGTAATCAAAGAAATATTTGATTTAATTAGTAGTAATAATCTTTGGTATTTAGTTACAATTGTTTTTGAAGATAATAAAAATTATAAAAATAATGACTATCCAAATGGTGTAAATGTATCAGTATATATTAATGATGTCCTAGTCAATTCTGGCAATGTATTTGAAGATGATGCTTTAAAATTAAATAATTCGCCATTATATGTTTTACCAAAAATAAATACTAATAATTATACTAATCTTAATGGTTTAGTAGCAGATATTAGATATCATAATTATGCATTAACACAAGAAAATATTAGAACTCTATTTAATAAAAAATATAATAAAGATCAATTTAAAACTGCACTTCAAATCAAAAATAAATCATTATTTGGAACATCTGATATTGGACAAATAAATTCATTAAAAAGCGTTTTATATAAATGATTTAAGAATATTATAAGTATATTATGTATTAGAGATGTATTCAATTAGTAATGCAAAGAGAGTAATTGGTGGTATTAATACATTTATTCATGATACAAATGAAATTGTAATTGATAGATTATTAGAATTAGCATTAGAAAATATTCAAGATTTTACAGAAGAGCAAAAAGAGAAATTAAATGAAGTTGTATTTAAATTGAAAGATGAATTATTTAAAGAAAGTTTATTAACAACAATACAACAAAAAAAGAAAAAAACAGGTCCAAAAAGACCACCAACAGAATATAATATTTTCATTAAAAATAAGATTGATGAACTAAAAATAACTAATCCTGAATTAAAGAATACACAACTTATGTCTAAAGCAGCAGAATTATGGAGTTTAAATAAAAAAGAAAGACAAGAACAAGAAGAACAAGATGAACAAGAACAAAAGACTAATTTAGAAACATAATTATATCAATATTAGAGACTAAATAAAAATTTGATTTATTTTTAGAATAATTAAATTAATTAAATTTATTTACTTTGAATTTATTAAAAATGGATAAGACTATTGTTAGTCACAATATAATCCATTGTAAGATTAAAGTAACTAAACCGCCATCAATAAAAAGACAACATAGAATTGTCAAAAGGATTAAACAACTTAAAAGATCAATAGAGTTAGAAAATAGACTAACTCAAAATAATATTAAAAATGAAAATAATTAATTTAATTAATTTTAATTATATTTAAATTTTAATAAAATCTGAAATTTTTAAAAAATTTTTTATTGATTTATAAATAATTTATATTTATAAATTATATTTATAAATTATATTTATAAATTATAAAATGTCACTTTATAATTATGTTAATTTTATAGTTGCTTGTGATAATAAAGGTGGTATTGGAAAGAATAATAAATTGCCATGGCATATATCAGAAGACCTTAAATATTTCAAAAAATTAACTAATAAAAATACAGTAATTATGGGTAGTAAAACATATTTTTCAATACCAAAAAATCATCGTCCATTAAGTAATAGATTAAATTTAGTTTTAACAAATAATAAAGATTTATTAAAAAATAATCATAATAATTCTAATCTAAAATTTTTTAATTTTAATAATAATTATAATATATATGATATTGAAAATTATGACCAAATTTATAAATTAAATAAAATATCATTATTAGTTCGAAATACGAAAGAATTTATGAATAGTCAAATTTTTATAATTGGTGGAGAACAAATTTATAATATATTTTTTAATTTATTAAAAAATGATTTTCATAAAGAATTACAATTTAATAATATATATTTAACATATATTGAAAAAAATTATAATTGTGATACATTCTTTCCCAAACTTATACAAAATTTTAAATTAAATGATTATTCTCCTAAAAAATATGATGATAAAGAGAAAGTTTATTATAGATTTTTATCATATAATAAAGAGTTTTTTAATAATGATATTGATAGTGAAAAAATATACCATGATATAGCACAAAATATTCTTGATAATGGTAATTATAGAATAGATAGAACTAATACTGGTATTTACAGTATATTTGGTACACAAATGAGATTTAATATAACAAATAGTATACCAATATTAACTACCAAAAGAGTTCCATTTAAAACATGTATTCATGAATTATTATGGTTTTTAAATGGGAATACAAATAATAAAGATTTACAAAAAAATAATGTACATATATGGGATGGTAATAGTTCAAGAGAATTTTTAGATAAAGTGGGTTTAGATAATTTAGATGAAGGAGATTGTGGAGCATGTTATGGATTTCAATGGAGACACTTTGGAGCAACATATATTGATTGTAATACAGATTATACAGGTATAGGATTTGACCAAGTTAATTATGTATTAAATTTATTAAAAAACGATCCATTTTCAAGAAGAATATTTTTAAGTGCATGGAATAGTGCAGATTTAAAGAATACATGCTTACCACCATGTCATGTCAGCATACAATTCTATGTTACTGAAAAAAATAATAAAAAATATTTATCTGGACATATGTATCAACGTTCTGCTGATTGGTTTTTAGGTGAACCTTTTAATATATTATCATATACAGCATTAGTTTATTTATTTGCAGAAATATGTGATATGATTCCATATGAGTTAGTTATCTCAACTGGTGATACTCATATTTACTCAAATCATATCGAACAAATGAAAGAACAATTATCAAGATCATATTTAGCAAAACCAAGATTATGGATTAATCCTGATGTTAAAAATAAAGAATTACATGAAATTAGTATTGATGATTTTGATTTAATAGGTTATTTTAGTCACCCAACTATAAAAGGAAAAATGGCAGTATAATAATACTAATATATTTTAAATATTTTAAATTTTGAAATCTTGAGAATGTTATTTTTTATTTAATAAATAATTATTAATATACCATAGATAATATATGTCAAATAATAATTTAAGAAAAAATCAATCTAATGCAGTTAAAATATCAGTTGAAAATGATTTTACTAGTGGTGTTCATTTCCATGCGACTGGTACAGGTAAATCATGGATTGGTTTTGAATTATTACTAGAATATAATAATAAATATCCAAAGAATAATGTACTTTGGTTATGTGAACAAAAATCAATTTTAATTGAACAATTTAGTAAGAAATCTTTAGAAGAAAAAGGATATGTCGATATTTATAAAAAATTTATTGTAATAAATTACTCAGAAATAAAACCTAAAAATTGGATGGAAAGAGTTAACAATGCTATATTTTGGAATAAATCAATTTTATTCATTATAAATCGTTCATTTTTAGTATCACAATGTAAATATAAAAAATTAAAAATGAATATTAATATGATTATACATGATGAATGTCATTCAATTCAAAATAAAACTACACAGGAATTTTATGAATATATAGATTTTAAAAATTGTAAATGTTTAGGTTTCTCAGCAACCCCTAATTTAAATATAAAACCTTATGATAATATTATATCAACATATACTATATATGACGCATTCTGTGATAATGTAATCTTACCACCTAAAATAGTTTGGATTGAATCTATATCTATTTTAAATGATATAGATTATATAATGCTATGCAAGAAATATATTAATCAATTATATTATAAGAAGATTATAATATGGTGTGGAATTATAGATAAATGTTATGATCTATATAAACTATGGAAGATTCATTTTAGTAATTTTTCTATACATTTAGATACTAGTCTAGATAATAATGATGACTTTAATAAGTTCTCTAATCTTGAATCTAATTGTATTTTATTTTGTGCATGTAAACATAGAGAAGGTTCTGATATTAAAAATTTAGATTGTTGTATATTTCTTGATAAAGTTAAAAATAGGAACTCTAAAACATTTATACAATGTATTGGTAGAGTTTTAAGAAAAGATAAAAATAATAATAAAGTGTATGGTCTAATATTAGATCTAAAAGCAGAAAGTTGTATCAAGGTTTGTGATAGAATGAATGAATATCTTAATTGTTCTGATAAATTTCCATGGGATTATAAGTATATATATACTGAATTAAATAATAAAAAAGTTTGTATCCATGAATTACTATTAACTAAATCTATATGTAAAAAACAAAATATTAAACAATATGATATAAATGACATAAGAAATAAATTTATAAGAAAAATACCAGATAAAAATGAATATAAGATTAGACTAGAATTTGAATTGGATATTATTCAAAGGAAAAATCTAGAAAATTATTTACTTAGAGCAATTGAAATATTAGAATTAACTAATTTCATACCTCATGTTACAAGAGGTTCTTGTGGTTCATCATTAGTATGTTATTTACTTGGTATAAGTAATGTAGATCCAATAAAAGAAAATATATCATTTGCGAGATTTCTTAATGAGTATAGAGAAAATCTACCAGATATTGACTTTGATTTTCCACATTATTTAAGGGATGAAGTATTTCTAAAATTACAATTAAATTGGCCTAATCAAGTGGCAAGGATTAGTAATCATGTTCATTGGCACGAAAAGTCTGCATTAAGAGAATCAATTAGAAAGATTGGTTATAATAAAAGGATTCCAAAAGAAGATTTGACTAAATTTATTAATAATTTATCAGAGGAAAATAGAAAAAAAATTAATAAATATAAGAATGAATTAGAAAATACATTCAGACACTACTCATTACATTGTGGTGGTATTATATTCTTTAATGATGGAGTACCAGAAGAATTAAAATTAAATTCTAAAACTTTAAGTCAAATTATGTATGATAAGAGGGATGTATCTAAAAATAAAAATTTTAAAATAGATATATTATCAAGTAGAGGTATTAGTCAATTAATGTATATAATGGGAAATAATATAGATTTTACTGATTGTAAATATGATAAAAAAACATACGAATTATTACAATCTGGTAATAATATTGGTATAACTTTAGCAGAATCGCCACTAATGAGAAAAGCACTAATAAAAATTAAGCCTAAAACAATTAAAGATATTGCTATATGTTTATCAATTATAAGACCTGCTGCGAAAGATACAAATAATGAAATTAACACAATAAATACAAAGAATGCTTTCATATTTGATGATGACGCTATTAATTTATTATCAAATGAATTAAAAATAGATGAAGACTTAGCTGATAAATTTAGAAGGATTATTACAAAAAATAAATGGAATAATAATGATAAAGAATTATATGATAATTTATGTGATAAATTAGAAGAAAGTGAAAGAATAAATCTTGAAAAAACATTATCAAATTTACAATTATATAGTTTTTGTAAATCACATGCATATTCATATGCTCAGTTGGTATATAAATTAGCATATCAAAAAGCAAATAATCCTAAGAAATTTTGGGAATCAACATTAAAAAATTCGTGTAGTGCTTATAGAAAATGGGTACATTTATATGAAGCAAGTAGAAATGGTGTTAATATAATTAAATTTATTAAAAATAGTAAGGACTGTTCTATCTATGCAGAAAAAAAAAGGATCGATTTTACAAAATTATCAATAGAAGAACAAATGATAAAATATGGTTATTGGGATATGACTAAATATAATTTTTTACCAAATTGCTATTTTTACAAAGAAGATAATGAATATTTATTTAATGGTATTATTGCAAATATAAAAGTTCTTAATTTTAATAAAAAATTAACAATATTATTTGTTTGCGTACCACCTGGAAAATATATAGAAATTTTATCAAATAAGAATACTTATATTAAAAAGAAAAGTTATGGAGTTAAAGGTAGATTATTATTAAAGAATGCTAATGAACAAATTTATAATTCAATTTTTCTAAAATTTTATTAAATTATTAAATTAATTAAATATTAATATATTTTTAATTTCTAAATTTTAATAAATTGGAATGATTGATGATATAATAATTAAATCACATTTAGATAGTAAATCTAAAATGTTTATGGATTGTGATAAATTTATTATTTTTGATAAAGAAAATTCTTTAAATTGTATAAATAAATACTGGTGGCAACTTAGACAATTAAGAAATATAATAAAAGTTGAGAATAAATTTAAAAAAAGAGGAATTACTGTTTATTATTATTCATATGAACAGATATGTAAAATGAATTTTGGTAATTTTAAATTTGATGGTAAAAATAAACCTGAATTTAATAAAATTTATTTTAAATTTGATAAATGTGAATCAAATTTTAAAAACTTTTATACATATAATAATTTTCTTAGAATATCAGAAAATTATAAATATGATTTCTTTGTATTCTTATTTTCTAAATTTGGTCTTAAGGAAATGAATTGGGATACATCATTTAATAATGAAGAAACAATTAATCGTGATTTAAATGTAAATATTGGTTTATATGATGAAAATACATCATTTCAATATACTAATAATAATCAAAATACTAATAATTTAAATATGCAAGGTAAAAAGAAAATAGGTAATACTGGTTCAATTGATTTTTTTAATTGTTGTTATGCCCGTTCATATTGGTATTCATATTGTGCGCATAATATAGATGAAGCAGTTAAAAAAATATTAGACTCAACAGATAAATATTGTTATCATTATTATCAAAAAAATGACTCATTAAAAAATAAATTAGAAAATAGATTAGGTGATATTTTAGTTGATGATTATATTGTTACTAGTAATTCTGAAAATATAAATTTAATAAAACATGTTATGAGAATATCAAATAAATATGCAAAGATTGGTTTTGAATTTAATAGTAATAATATTAGCACAGAAAGTTTTACTAAAAAATATAGGATTCAATATTTTGAAAGAGATGAATTAGAATTAACTACAATTGAACAAATTAAATCAAATAAAAATTTACAAACTGAAATTGATATGGAGATCTTAGATCAAAGATATAGTGATTTGAATAAAAGAAATGAATATAATATGGAAAAAGAATTAGAAAATTTACAAAATCAATTAAATAAATTAAGAACTAGTAATTAATAATATTTTTTCTTATTTAAATAATAAATAATAGCATTAATAATATAAATTGTAATAATCTGAATAAATAATTATTTTTGTCCGATAATATATTAAAAATATATTAAAAATATATTAAAAATATATTAAAAATATATTAAAGATATATTATACATATATTACAGCATAAATTGAATCTATAAAATGATATTTAAAGAAATATTATTATGTAAACCAAAATATTTTGATGTTATTCATTATAAATTAAATGCCCATATGTTAATGAAAAATAAAGTTAATTATAACTTAGCATTTCAACAATGGCGTTGTTTAGAAGAAAATTTATTAAATAATAATGTGAAAATAAATTATATTAAACCACGAAAAAATTTAGTTGATATGGTATTCTCTGCAAATGGAGGTATTGTATTTGAAAATAAAGCAATCGTAAGCAATTTCAGAGCAATCCCTAGAAAAAATGAAGCAAAATATTATGTTAATTATTTTGAAAATAATGGATATGAAACATTTCCTATGATTACTGAATTTGAAGGTGCTGGCGATGGTCTATTTAGTCATAATAAATCACAACTTTGGATAGGACACGGTTTTAGAACTGATATTGATTGTAAAAATGAAATAGAAGATATAATTAGTAATAATTATTTAGATATTAATACACTTAAACTTGTAAATCCAAATTGGTATCATCTAGATACTTGCTTTTGTCCTTTTGGAGATAATAATTTACTAATTTATGAAGGAGCATTTGATAAACAAAGTCTTAAAAAGATTTATAATGTTTATAATGAAAAAGATTGTATCAAGGTTTCAAATGAAGATGCTATGAATTTTGCATGTAATTCAATTAGTGTTCCAAATAATATAATAATTGGTCATTGTTTTAGCGATAATCTTAAAAGCAAACTAAAAGATATTAATTATAATACTATTGAAAATAGCATGTCACAATTTTTATTAAGTGGTGGTAGTACTAAATGCTGTGTTCTTGATATTGAAAAAAAAGGAATTAATATTGGAGGAGAATTGCAATATAATAATAACGATAATAACAATAATAACAATAATATATACTATCATAAAATGCTATCAAGTCAAGGAGATAAATATATGCCAGATTTTATTTAAAACATAATTTATTTAAAACACATTTTTTTAGAATAACCTATAACTGCACATGTTAACCTTTTACCAGCATTACCAGTTTTTAAACTATCTTCATTTCCACCTAAACCTAAATCATCTTCTTTTGAATGTATTACAATTGAACGACCAATTACATTAGCTTTTGTTCCTCTAAGTTTTACTAATTTGTCTTCTAATATCATATTACATACTCCTTTATTATCAAATTTAATATTACCTAAATCACCTACATGTCTCTCAGATGATTCTGGACCACCATGATTTTTATTGTATGGATTAAAATGACCGCATGCTCCCATACAATTATCTGTTAAATCACCTGCTTCATGAATATGAAAACCATGAATACTATTCTTATATTTATTACTTTTTAAATTAATATTAATAACAACTTTATTATTATTTTCTTGTAATTCTACAACTCCTTTTATATCTTTATCTTTAAATACAGCAATTCCTATTATTTTATTCATTTATTATTATTTATTATTAATAATTATAAAATATAATTTTTATTATATTTTTATTATATTTTCATTTTTTAATTAATAATATTTTTATTAATATTATTAATAATATTATTAAAAATAATTATTAAAAAATTAATATAAATAAATGGTTCACTTATATACAACTAGAAATATTGTTCATACTTTATTCTATGCATGCCTAACTTTTTTTATAACACCATATATATTAGTTGAGTTAACAGGTATTATAAATACTAAAAATTTTTATGATCCATGTTTAGGAGGATTTATTATTGGATTTATATTATCTTTAATACTATGGACACTCTTCACAAAAAAAGGTGTGTATTAACTCTCTGCAATTGCACTTACTATAAATAAAAATGTGAATAATATAGATAATAGTAAATCTAATTTAAGATTACGGATTAGATAAGCAATTATAGTCCAAACTAGGATATATAAACTATCACCGACAACTGCATATAATCCAGAAGTTTTACCATAATTTTTAAAAAATTTTACCCATTTATTATCATATTGTTTTGGAACATTTGATATAATTGAATAAAATGTTAAATCACCTACAATTTGAACTACAAGGAATACTATAAAAAACTTGTATATATTTTCTTCGTTTTTAAAAAAATAATTATAAATGCGATAAGAAATAATAATACCAACAAGGACATAGAATAAATCACCTGCAATAACATTGTAAATATTAAAATCCTTAAAATTATACCACTTCTCTACATTTTTACCTCCAATTATATTTAAATAAAAATATCTCATTGGAAATTCCATTATACAAAATGCTACTACCCATATTAATATATTATTTAAATTGAATTTAGTTAAATCATTCATTTATTAAAAATTATATTTTATTTTTTTACTTTAAGAATTTCTTTTTCATAAAATTCTTTTGTTTTTTGTAAGTCTCCGCAAACTTTATCTCCACAATGATCAATATTCGTCCAATATTCGCTAATTTCTGTTTGTTTATTATTTTTATTTGTCCATCTTCCTAATTTATTTAAACTTGTTATTTTATTAAAATTATTAGAATTCTTATAATTTTTAATTAAATCAGAATTTTTAATTAAATCAGAATTTTTTATTAAATCAGATTTTTTAATTAAATCAAATTTATTAAAATAACTAATTAAATTATTTTTATAAAAATAATTTGTAACATTAATTTTGTTAAAACTTAGTTTATTACCCATTTATATTACTTTATTGAAAAATTTTTATATATTTTTAAATTAAATTACATTTAATGAAAAAAGTAAAATCTTGTTGTACTCATACATCAAAAAATAAAAAATGTATAAGAAAAAGTGATGGTAAAGAATTCAATTTACCTCGTAAAGTTAAAAGAGAGATATGTTTATCTAGAGATATTAAAGGTTATTCTATGAAAAGCTCATGTGCACCATATAAAGATTGTTCAAAAAAACAATTTCTTTATAATAAAGACGAACCAGATAAATCATTCAATGTATATATTGATAAGAATCCAAATGATACAATCCCAATTAAATATAAGACAGTGGATGATGTTAAAAAAACTATTCGTAAATTAGAAAGACTATATAAGAATGATAAGTACTCTCATAAAAGAATTTGGCAAGTAGGAATGATTATGTATGTAAGATTAGGTGTTCTTAAAAAACAAAAACCAGAAGAATATAAATTATCAAAAAAATATTATAATTTTTTAAAACAAAGAACTAAAATTAAAAGTAAAAAAGATAGAAAAAAATTAGTTTTTAAATTCTAAATTTTATTTAAATTCAATTTAAATTTTATTCAAATTCTATTTAAATTTAAATTGATAATATAATTTAGTACTAATATTAAAATGGAAAGAAATTTAGATTATTATTTTAATTTAAATAATCAAAATTATAAAAATGATAAAAATGATAAACAAGATAGTAATAATAAAATTAATAATGATAAAATTAAAAATCATAAAAATGATAAATATTTATTGAGATTTGATGGAGCATGTAGAGGTAATCCAGGAAAATCATCTGCAGGTGCTGTTCTATATAAAAATAATGAAGAGATATGGACAAAATCTATGTATTTAGGTGATAACTTTACAAATAATATAGCTGAATATTTCTCATTACTATTAGGATTAGAAGAAGTAGTCAATAGACATATATTACATCTTGATGTACAAGGGGATAGTTTATTAGTTATAAATCAAATAAATGGTAAATGGAAAGTAAAAAATGAGAATTTAAAAAAACTATATCAAAAAGCTAAATATTTTGAGAAAAAATTTAATTATATTACTTTTACACATATTTATCGCGAAGGAAATAAAAGAGCAGATGAATTAGCAAATCAAGCATTAGATAATTTATAATTTATATTTTTAATATTAAATATAATTATTTTTATATTTATGAATTTGGATTTGGATTAAAACAATTTCCAATATAATTGTTAATATTAATTCTTAATAATTCATCACGGCATAAATCACTAACATCCAAATCATCAATAAATTTATTAATATCATTCATATTAATTTTTCTATTTGTTCTACAGAAATTCTTTAATTTATTATAAGCATTATTATCTCCATATTTCCTTAAAATTGTTTGTAATCCTTCTGTAATTACAATACAATTATCTTCTAAATCCTTTTTAATTTTAACATCATTTGGTATTATAATATCTAGACCCTTTATTAAATTATCATAAGAAATTTGACAATATCCAAATATACTACCTAGATTGCGTAGCACAGTTGAATCAGTTAAGTCTCTTTGTAATCTAGATATAGGTAGCTTCCTTGAAAAAAATTCTAATAATGATATTGATAATAATAAATTACCTTCAGCATTTTCAAAATTAATTGGATTAATTTTATGAGGCATAGTGGAACTACCTACTTCATTATTATTATAATTTTGTAGAAAATATTCCATGGATATATATTGCCATATATCTCTACATAAATCTACAAGAATTGTATTAATTCTTTTAATATTATCAAATATAATTGATAAATTCTCATAATTATCTATTTGTGTAGTGAATTCAGATCTATTAAGTTGTAATTTTGATAATAAATTATTCGCAAATTCATCCCAATTTATATATGGATATGCACAATAATGTGCATTAAGATTGCCAACAGCTCCTCCAAATTTAGTATAAAACTTTGTATTTTTAAGATTATTTAATTCTTTTTGTAATCTATAACTAAATACATATAATTCCTTTCCTAAGGTAGTTGGGACAGCAGATTGACCATGTGTTTTACTTAACATAACTATTGTATTCCAGTCATTATATTTAGAATTTAAAGTTTTAATAATATCATCTATATAATAAATATATATATCACTTATATAACTGTGTAATGATAAACTAATTGATGTATTATTTATATCTTGTGATGTTAAACCAAAATGAATTAGATTTTTATTTGGTATATTATATTCTTGGAATTTATTACCAATATATACTTCAATTGATTTAACATCATGTTTAATTTTATATTCTATTTTTTTTATTTTTTCACATTCTTCTATATTAAAAGTTAAAAATATATTATTTATCTTTTCATATGGTATATCTAACTTTAATATATTACATAAATTAATAAAATAATGGAGTTCAATATATATTCTCATTCTTATGTATGCATATTCTGAAAAATAATTTTGTAAATTATTTGTATTATCATAATATCTTCCATCTAATGGTGTTATTGCTAATAAACGATTCATTAATACTTTGTAATATATATTTTTAAATGAATTAAAATTTAATTATATCAAAATTTATACTGTATTTTTTATTATTATTATAAATATTTAAGTAATAATTTTTAAGTTCATTATTTTCACTAGAAATATTTGGAAAATCAAATTCTTTCAAAAAACTCCTATTTTCTTTTAGTTCAGTTATATCAATATTAAAATCAATACAAGCAGTTGTTAGTATATTTTTTATTCTATCAATATTTTCAATAGATAAATCATTTATATTAGAAGTATTATATAATATTTTAATTAATTCAAGTGTTAATTCAATACAAAAAAAAAATAAATCTTTTGTATCTGTAAATTCAGGTGATTCAATTGCTATTTTATTATATTCATTTTCTATTATAAAATTTGCTAATTTATTTAAATCATCTATTTCTACTTCTTTATACATTTTTTATTTTAACAATAAAAAAATTTGAATATTATTTACTTAAAAATATTTTATTAAAACTATATATTGTAATAAATGAATATTGTTGATTTACCAGATGATGTACAATATTCATTTATTACCCATTTAAAAGAATGTTCTGATTTAATAAATCTTAAAAAAACTTGTAAAACATTTAGAGATTTGGTAAATAAAGAATCCAAATACTATCAAGTTGATTTATTTAAATTTCAAATTAAACTTTTTTTCACAAATTGTGATTTAAAAAAACATGAAATGATATGTAAAAAATTTACTAAATTTAAAGAATACTTTAATTTACATAAAACTCACATTAATAGAAAGCATGATAGTAGATTAAATATTTTTCATACTACTACATATATTTATATTGAAATTTATTACGATGATGTTAAAAAATTTAATAATATATTTAATAAATTCTTAATAGATGTAAATTTATATAATATATTAAAAAAGAGTGAAAACTTAATTGATTATAAATTATACTTATTTTACAAAGATGATATATATAATTTTGTAAATACAAATATTATTGATAAAAAAGACGATTTTTTAATTAATAATAAATCTAAAATAAATTTAGAAGAAATAAATACATTATTAAGATTGCAAAATAATAATTGTAATGATGAATGTGAAAATATAAAAAATAATTTTAATAATTTACCATATAAATTAGGATTAGATATATTACAAAATGTTTCAATATTAACATTATTTGATAAAGTTAGAAATAATAATTTAATTTTATCAATTTCACAATTATTATATAATATTGATAAACAAAGTAGAGTTCTTAAGAGTGATATACATTTATTAAAATGTGAAATACGATTTGAAAGAACATCATTTAATCCTGATATTACTATTTTAGATACAATGCAAAGGAATTTAATAAAAAAAAGAATATTACTTAAAAAAGTAATAAAACATAGATTATTACTATCAATTAAAGGTAGTAATATTAAAAGAAAATTAATTTATGATTAAAAAAATTAATATCATTCATTAATCTTAATATTCATAGTATGTTCCAACGTATTTTTATTATTTAACAATGGTTTTGATCTCATTAATTTAATTTTTTGTTCTAACTTTTGTATTCTTGTTTCATCTATTGGAATATAATTATTTTTATTATAATCATTATTATAATTTATTTCTTCTATTTGCTGTGTAACTGCAATCATTGGATATTCCAATACATTAATAATTTTATTTGATTCTGTAAATGTTCTAAATTCGTCTATACTCATATTTCCTCCAAAAATTTTTAAACAATTTCTTTTTGGTGCTAATTTAACAATCTTATTATATTCAATTTTATGAGATAATAAATTAATTAAATTATAACATTCCCAAATGTCTTGAATATTTTTTTCTTCTGCAAAATTATAAGCAGCCGCACATTCTAATGAGCAGAAACATCCTGATACACTAAATTTGTCTTCCTTGTATTTTATTGGTAGTCCAAATGGAGTATTATTAAAACCATGACAACACCAAAAACAATAATTGTTTGTTTGTTTTACCCAATTATCATTTTTTATAAAATCTTGTAAATTATTATATATATTATTTTTTTTATTACTAATTCCACAAGAAGTTTTTATATTATTATTATCTATATTACTAATATTATCATTAATATTATCACTAATACTATGTAAATTATTAATATTATTATTGATACTATTTAAATTATTTAAATTATCATTATTATTAATATTATTAATATTATTAATATTATTATTAATAATAACTTTACTAAAATTATTGTTATTACAATCAAATGCAACTGGTTCATTTAATTCTTTTGAATGTAATAAAGTTTGATTCAAATTATTATCATTATCATTAAATAATGGTTTATTAATTTTCAAATTTAAGATAACAGTATCTTCTTTATTTTCCTTTTTCATCATTGCATCTATTTCACTTTTTGTTGTAATATGATTCATTAGAGATTTTGGTTTTCTACCTCTTCTTTGCTTTGGTTTATTTTTTTCTCTTTCTATCTCTTCAGGCGTTTTAATTTTCTTTTTTCTACCTCTTTTCTTTTTGATTTTAACAGGTGGGTCATTTTGTAATTCATCTTTTATTTCTATAACAGATGATGTATTACTATCTGTTATCCTACTATTATCCATATAAGTTAAATATATAGATATGTTTTTAAATCTTATTAATTTTATGGGTATGTATGAAATAAATTATCAAAGCCTATTTCGCGAAATTTTAAAATAACTATTCCTGAACCACCATTACCACCA
>CEWG01112561.1_pt1 | contig 16971 bp, 23 predicted proteins | sample 361411 | NCBI WGS metagenome assembly CEWG01 (sample SAMEA2622173, study PRJEB7988) | marine metagenome | biome: marine biome (ENVO:00000447); feature: surface water layer (ENVO:00002042); material: "saline water (ENVO:00002010), including plankton (ENVO:xxxxxxxx)" | depth 5 m | reverse complement strand
TTCTTGTTCTTCTAAATTATTAATTTTCATAAGTATTTTTATTATAAATACTTAATAATCGAATAAAGTCTATTGTTTTTTTAATTGTTCTATTTGTTCTAAAATAGGGGTAATATCTACAGTACCTTCTATTTTCTCTACTTTATAATTTTTAATGTGTGTATTTAAAACTTTTCCCTGACTTTCTGCATTTTCAAAAATATCATAATCACTTTTTTTTACATCATGATAAAGATATTGTCTACCCCCTTTAAATATTATTGCTAATTTATTATTATGGATATTATATTTAGATGCTAAAATATTACTGGAATTATATAGGTTTTCTATTGCCTCATTAGTTTTATATTTGTGTAATAACATAATTTTAATTTTTATATAATTTATAACTATCTATGTCTTTTAATTCGTAAATTTTACCTTTAACTGAATGTTCATCATCAATAACATCACCGTTAAAATCTTCTGTAATAATTACATAATCACCCGTAATTACCATTCCACAATCTTCGTGTTCTATTGTTTGAGTGGATTTAAAATATTTGTCATAGTTATTTTCTTTTTTTATAACTAAAGTAATTTTTTTAAATTTAGGTGCCGTATTAATCATAAAAACAAATATAATAATTTTTTTTTTAAAAATCAACCATAAAAAAAAACCATAATTTAATTATTATGGTTTTTTTAATTGAGTAAGTATGTTGTTAAATTAAGATATCTCTATTGTTCTAGTACCTTTATTTACTTTTGTCTTAGTTACTTTTGGTAAAAATAATATAGTAATACCATTCTCTACTTTTGCGTGTACCTCATCTAGTACAACATTTTCTGGTAGATTAAAAGATCTAAAAAACTTTGTGGTGTGATATTCTTTAGAGATATATTCACCTTTTTCTTTTTTATTCTCTATTTTTCTTTCTCCTTTAATTTCTAAATTAGATTCTTTTAAGGTAATAGTTAAATCTTTTTTAGTGAATCCTGGTGTAGCTAATTCATATCTATATGACCATTCATCTTCATAAACGTTTGTTGATGGTGTATTTTCAGAATACTCTCTTTTATTTACATCGTTGTTATACCTTAATTTAGGTAATCTGAATTCTGTAAATGAACTACTAAATAAATCTTCATTCATAAACTCTCTTAATAAATCATTTAAATTTCTATTGTACATAATTTTTTATTTTTTTTATTATTATTTTATATCACACCATAAACAAAACTAATGCCAATAGAATTTTTATGACAATTTGTCACTAAGGATTATTTATATGTTTTCCCTTAACTTTATAGTAGTTAACATCAATACCCAATTCCTCTAATTTACTTTTAGGTATATAACATTCACCTGTTTCTAAAAAATAGTTCATTCTTTTTCTACCAAAATTGATATTAAATTCTACCAAATCAATACCTACAAAATTTCTTTTGTGTTTTAGTGATGCTACACCAGTAGTTGAAGATCCGGCAAAAGGATCTAATATTGTATCACCAACGTCACTACCAATTTTAATAAACCATTCTGCCAAATCAACACTGAAAGGTGCGGGATGTAGAATACCTGGATTAGTTTCCGATGCTGCAATTACTACATTATGAGGTAAAGAACCTTTTTCATTTAGTTCTCTCATTTCTGAATTATAAACACCATCTCTAGAATTAATTGTGGTGACTGGTTTTTTAAATCTTTTTTTAGTTACTTCTGAATGTTCCGTCCTACAATTATCTGCAATAAATTTAGGTTTATTAGAGTTAGAAAAATGAAAAACATACTCATATCTATCTATTGCTCTATATTTACAATTTGTTGGTATCGCATTTTTTTTAAACCATATGTATGGTTTTGCAACCATATACCAACCTTGTTTTCTCATTTTATACTTTAATTCGTCAATTACTGGATGTACTACTCCCTTATCTATTTTATCATTAATATTTAAGAAAAAACTACCATTAGGTTTCAACACTTTTAAAAACAAATCGGTAAATTCTAAAAACCAATCTGCGTAATCGTCAACATGTATTGCACCAATTTTTCCATCGTCATTACCACTATAATTTTTCCTCATTGAGAAATATGGTGGTGATGTAAAAATAGTATCTACCATATCACCATTTTTAATCATCTCTTTTACAATTTTTTTTGTGTCACCTAAGTGGAGTTTATATTGACTTTTCATATTTTAATTTTTATATTTAACACAAATATAATGATATTTATTAATAAAGACAAACCAATTATGAGAAAAGTACAACCTAAAGTTAAAAAAATCATAAATAAATCTATTGAAGAGGCTAGGTTATATAACCAACATGAGATATCTATTGAACATATTACCATTGCGATGATTAATGATTATGATAATGACGCAATAAAATATTTAGTGGAATTAGGTATAGATGTTGATGATCTACATAAAAAATTAGAGAAAGAAGTATTAAAAGAAAAAGAAAGTGATAAAATAACAACGTCATTAATACCAATGTCTCAATATACTAAAAAACTAATAAAAGAGGCAGAGATAGAATGTGATAAACTTAAAGAACCTTATTTAGGTACATCACATATTATGTTATCAATATTAAAAGAAAAAAATAATATAAGTAAAATTTTAAAAAAAATGGGTGTAGATTATAAAAAATATGATAAAACAGTTAAAAAATATATAATTCAAGATAGTTTTGAACCGGCAGATGGTGAACAAGAAGACATATTTAATAAACCAACAAGAAAAAAGAATAAAAATAGTGGTACACCTATTCTAGATAATTTTTCTATAGATGTAACTAAAAGGGCATCGGAAGGAAAAATAGATCCTGTAATTGGGAGAGATGAGGTAATACAAAGAGTTGCACAAATACTTTCTAGAAAGAAAAAAAATAACCCAGTCTTAATTGGTGATCCTGGTGTGGGAAAAACTACTGTTATTGAAGGGTTAGCATTAAAAATTAATGAAGGAGATGCTCCACGTACATTATTAGATAAAAGAATAGTTTCTTTAGATTTAACCTCATTAGTTGCTGGTACAAAATATAGGGGTCAGTTTGAGGAAAGAATTAAAGGTGTAGTAGATGAGTTGATGGACACAGATGACATCATTTTGTTTATAGATGAATTACATACATTAGTAGGTGCGGGTAACGCTACGGGATCAATGGACGCAGCTAACGTAATGAAACCAGCATTATCTAGAGGAGATTTACAAATTATTGGGGCAACCACATTAGATGAGTTTAGGGAACATATTGAAAAAGATGGGGCACTAACCAGAAGATTCCAACAAGTAGTAATTGAACCACCATCAATAGAGGAAACTATTGAGATATTAGAAAAAATTAAAGGTTCATATGAGAAATATCATAAGGTTACTTATTTAGAAGATACTGTTATACAATGTGTAAAATTAGCAGATAGATACGTAACTGATAGAGAATTTCCAGACAAAGCAATAGATATATTAGATGAAGTAGGTGCTAGATCACAAGTTAACGCAAAACCACCCAAAGTAATTAATGATTTAGAACAAGAAATTGTAGAAATTAAAGAAGAAAAAAATAGAGTTGTAAGAAGCCAAAAATACGAAGAAGCCGCAAAACTTAGAGATAAAGAAAGACAAGTTACTGAAAAATTAGAAGTAGAAAAAGATGTTTGGAGAAATAATTTAGATAAGAAAAGAACAATTATTAATCCTGAAGATGTAAGTGAGGTAGTTGCATCTATGACTGGAATTCCATTGAAGAGATTATCTAATGATGAAGGGAAGAGATTATTAGGTATGGAAAAAGTAATGAAAGGTTCTGTAATAGGTCAGGATGATGCAGTGGTTAAAATTGCTAAATCCTTAAGAAGAAATAGGGTAGGGATACGAAACCCTAAAAAACCTATTGGTTCATTTATGTTCTTAGGCCCAACAGGAACAGGAAAAACTCATTTAGCAAAAAGATTGGCTAAATATATGTTCGGAGATGAGGATTCATTGATAAGAGTGGATATGTCAGAATATCAGGAAAAACACGCAGTTTCACGAATGGTGGGTGCACCTCCGGGATATGTAGGACATGAAGAAGGTGGACAACTAACTGAAAAAGTAAGAAGAAAACCATACTCTATTATTTTATTTGATGAAATTGAGAAAGCACATAAAGACGTATATAATATGTTATTACAATTATTAGATGATGGACAGTTAACTGATAGTTTAGGTAGAAAAGTAAACTTTAAAAACTGTATGGTTATTATGACATCCAATGTAGGTATTAAAAAACTACAAGATTTTGGAACAGGTGTAGGATTTAGTACTAAATCTTTATCTGATAATAAAGAAGCGTATAGAGCACAGATTTTAAATAAAGAGTTAAAGAAACACTTTCCACCAGAATTTTTAAATAGATTAGATGACGTTGTTATATTTAACCCATTAAAAGAAGATGAGATTGCGCAAATAGTGGAATTAGAAATTGTAAAGATCGTTGGTAGGATCGAGGAATTAGGTTTTAATTTAAAAATTCTTAAATCTGCAAAAAAATTCTTATGTGAAACTGGATACGATGAGGAATACGGTGCTAGACCACTTAATAGGGCAATACAAAAATATGTAGAAGATCCAATATCTGAAGAAATTTTAAAAGATAATATTAAAGAAGGACAAACTATTAGTATTTCTTATAGTAAAGTTAAAGAAAAAATAGAAGTTAAGGTAGTTTAATACTATTTTATTTGGCAGATTAATTTATTTTTTATATATTTGTATTAAATCAAACAATTATGAAAAAGTTAATCACATTATTATTAGTCATCGTAAATTTCACAAGCTATACCCAAACTAAAAAAGAGATAGAAGAATATTATGAAGAAATAGTATCTAATACTGAATGGGGAGGTAAGACTACACCCAAAAAATTTCATAATGATATAAAAATTTATGTAAAAGGAGAAATTAGTAAGGAATTAAATGATGAATTAAACCGTATCGTTAAGGAATTAAATGATTTAATAAATACTGTTAGAGTTGTTATAATAGACGATGAGGGTGAGGCTAACTTAGTGATTTTCTTAGGTTCACCTTTAGATTATATAGATTATAGAGGTGTAACTTCAGAGAAAAGAAAAAAACTAAAGAACCGTTTACAATATAATGTAGGATATTTTTGTGTTAGAGGGTGGGATAACTATGTAATGGAATCACAAGTATTCCTTAATACTACTAGGTTAAAAAATGATGTCATAACATCAAAACATATACTTAGAGAAGAACTAACACAGTCTTTGGGATTCCCTAATGACTCATATAAATACGATGACAGTATTTTCCAGCAGAGTTGGACTGAGGTTACAGAATACTCTGAAATTGATAGGGAAATTATTAAATTCCATTATAATGTTTTTAATCAAAACTAAGAAAAAAATGAAAAAAATTATTATTTTATTATCTATATTAATTTTTTAAATTTTTATTTTTTTGCCTGTTCTCTTTTCTTCTTTTCTTCTATAAAAATGTCACATGGTTTAAAAGTGTAGACATCGGTTTTTATTGAACCTCTTTCCATTTTTACTTGTGGTTTACCACTATATTGTACCCTACCTAACAATCTTACTACAACTGTCGGTGTATCAGCATGTGTTTCTATAGGTTTTTTACTACAGTTTTGTCCTGGTCCAGCACCACATTTAAGTGCCTCATGCCCATATATTCCTTTTTCTGCGTACCAATTACTTTTGAATCCTTCTATTGAAATAGTGACTTTACCTTCTTTACTTTTAGATGCAATAGACTGAATCTGTTTTTTATCTAATTTAAATTTACAATATCTTATACCACCATATTTATTATCTGTCCTATATCTACTTTCAGTAAAATCAGTAATTTTTTTACCTTCAGTATTAGTGTGAGCCTTTTTTTCTCCAGTGTCAAATGATCCATTATTAAGATTTGCAACACCTAATTTTACATTGTTAGCATATACATTAAATAATGCAAAATCACAACTATGTCCACCCTTACCATTGTATCCTATGAGAAATTCCGCATTTTGTAAACATTTCATAACGTCTTCTGGTGTTCCACCACCACCCTCATCTATGTCAATATTTTTTCTGGTAGTAATAAAATTAATTACTGCTCTAACAAATTGTCCAGGGACAGGATATTTCTTTTTGTCTCTCTTTGAGTCTAATTTCCCACCAGTATCTACAATATAACTTCTTATTTTAGGGTAGTCTGGATCTAGTTTAACTGTAATATTCCCATCACTTAACTTAGGAAATTGTTTCTGAACATATTTAACAAAATTAACTGCTCTATCATTGGCTAATTTTTTATCTGCTTCTTCATTTCCACAATAATCTATATTTTTATCTATAACTGGTTTGGATTGTTTTTTCCAGTCACTAGTTTGGAAAGCTATTTGGGGTTTAACTATTTCACACTTACCGTTAGATGTCTGATAATAATTACTTGCACCCCCTTGAACCCACATTTTATTTATACGTATAGTGAAATTAGGGTTTTCATATTGTTTTGGTTTTGCCTCTTTTAATTTTTGCATAATGATTTTAACAAATTCACTTGCAACACTATTTTTAGTCATATTAACAGGAAAAGCACCAAACATACGAATTGTTCCTGAATTATTTTCTTTTAATGTTACATCTGTTACGATTGGTTTATCGAAAGGTGCACTCTCCGCTTCAGTTAATAAGTCTTTGGGAAGTTGACCTTGCTCAAAAACAAATAAATCTTTTATTCTTTCTATTTCTTCGTGAAGTGTTTTTCTTTTCATATATATTATAAATATCCATAAATAAATAAAGATTGACATATATTTGGTTATTTAAAATATTTGCCTTATATTTGTATAAATCAAACAATTATGAAAAAGTTAATCACATTATTATTAGTATTAGTAAGTTTAAGTAGTTATTCTCAGAATGATACCATTGAACAAGATTTGGATGAGTGGGAAGATAGTTTTAATTCTTCCCTATTATTCGATTTGGATGAGTTTGAATATGACGTATCTAAGATTCAATATGATAAAGATAGTTTAGAGTATTATTTTATAGTACATTTAGAAAACTATTTAGATAGTGTTTTTCCTAAACATAAAAATATCACTTTACAAAGACTTCCAGTATTAGATAGTTGTGCTAAACACCATACCACATATCTAACTCAAATGGTTAATAGTGATAATCCCGATAAAACTTTTTTAGTTACACACAGTGAGTCTTATGAAGCAATAGGGTTTAAATATGTTGGTAATGATACCATTATAGAAGATGATTATGATAGATATAGATATTATAGAGACAAAATGGGTTTTGAGGAGGTTCAGTCGGATGGTAGTTCCCTACATTTTAATGGAGAAATTTTACACGTTAATAACGTAGGATTAATTACTGATTATCATTATGGGGTTTCACACTCAGATATATCAGAAAAAATATTAATTGGGTTTTTAAATTCTCCACCACATAAAACCGCATTACATATACATAATAATGTGTTTGTGGGTATATCTATTCTTTATAGGGGAACATCTATGGTTTGTGTTGTATACACTATGAATAGGTATGTAGAACCTAATTGGAGAAATTAAGTTCCGAATCTACTACCATCAAACCACCTTTTTTTCATACCGTGTTTGGTAGTTCTTTGTTTTAAACCTTTACCAAATAGTTTTTTCTTAAAGTATCTTGAATTTTTAGAAGGACTTGATGTTTTATTAAATCTCATTCCACCACCAATATTAATATCGAAATCTCTTTTAGGTTTACCTTTAAAATCTAAGATTATTTTTTGTCCTCCAAATTTACCGGTTAATGAACCTGTCCCTCTTTGGAATTTGGTTTCTTGTATTTGTAGAGTACCATCTAATATAACTTCAGTGTATTGTCCTTTTCTATTAGGTACACCACCCGTATCAATTATTTTTAGTTCTGGAACTATTCTAGTTTGTTTACTTGGTTTTAACCATGAGGTTTTTTGTATAAAAGGGACAATTAAATTTCTCATAGAATTTAATCTTTTTCTACCTAATTCAATGTTTAATTTATCACCTTCCTTACTTTTAGGATCCTTAAAAATATCATTAACTGATCTACCACCAGGTAATTTATTACCACTAATATCATGAGTTGCTTCTAATTTACCACCCCATGCATTACTAGCTGCACCAATTAAGTTAATTGTTGATATGTTAACAAAACCATTACCTAAGTCAACTATCTCACCAATAGTTGTATTTTTGTTTTCACTTTTACTACTTTCAGGTAATGTTACTGGTACTTTACGAATGACATCAATTATTGCTTGTCTTACCTTTTGTGCATCTCCACTTTTAATTTCGTGTTTCATAGCAGCAAAATCAATTGGTAACTTTCCAGTAGTTAGATCGTCTAAATCTATTGTGATAACACTTTGTTTATCATCACTTATTTTCTTATATTTAATTTTTTGTTTTTGATATGCAAATACAACTTCTAAATCACCAGCGTCCTCTGTTGGTATATCGTCTATTTTAAATGGCATTAAATTATTACTTGTAATAAGTGGATTTTGATCGATTATCTGAGATGGTTTTGATTTGATTACTGCATCTAAAGAAGTATTGTTATCTATTATGGAATCTAATTGTTGTTTTGTATTTGATGCTATTTGTGCACCATCATTCTTAGGTATATCCGGTGCCTCGTATTGAGTATATTGAAGTTTAATCTCATCTAATAGTGAAAGTTTTTCTTTCCTACAAGCGGCTGCACTTTTACACCCCTCTAATTTAACATCAACAATATCAAATTCCCACCTATTAGATTTCTTAAAGAATTTTTTAAAGTTTCTTCGTTGTTTCTTATCAACAACACCTTTTAAATTATCCTTAACTATTTTTTTAATTCCGTTGAAGAACCCTATCGCCACTTTTCTTTTTTGATCTGCAGTTAAATTACCATAACCTTCTTTCTTACCTAACTCTTGATTCATTTTATTTAATAAATCATCTTCACTTTCTAAAGCTACTCCTGCCTCTTTATCCCAGTCAATATTAACTTTTAATGGATCTATTTCCCAATTAAAGTCTACGTGTCCACCAGTTCTACCAAATATATTTATATCTGATTTACCTAAACTAAATCCACCACCTTTAGTTTTTTTCTGTTCGTTTAAAGATTTATTTATAAACTCTTCAGATAATATATTATGGGAATTATCCTCATAGGTAAAACCCATAAGTTCTCTCATTCTTTTTTGTTCTTCATTAAGTGATTTCATATATATTTTTTTTATAAGTATAATTTATTTACTAACCTCTATTTCTTGAATTACCATCAAACCACCTATTTTTCATACCGTGTTTGGTAGTTCTTTTTTTTTTGTTCGTTTAAATTTTCCATAGTTACTATTTTTTTACCATTTTGGACATAGTATAGATAAATTTTTTCTTCCTTTTCTTTTAGATTTTCTAAATAATCTTTTAATTTTCATTTTCATTTTTCTAGAGAAACTTTTTATATCACATTTTTTTTGTTCTATAAAATTTTCTATTTTATCGAGTAATTTTTCTTCTTTTTCTGGATCTCCTTCTACAGATTCTAAATCTGCTTCTAATTCAGCATTTGCAGACTCCATTAAAAGTCTGTATTGTCTCTCCCTAAGTAAATTAGGTTTGCGAGATTCGTTAATTTTTCTTTTCTTTTCAGATTTAACTTGATTTACAATATTTTCGATTAAAGTAACCATTTCAGATTCTGTTAATCTTACTGTTTTTTTATTTGCCATGTCTTAATATTTTTACAATATATGTTATTATATACTATAAATATATTGAAATCTTAAAAAAAAATAAAATTTACTTAGATTTTAAAACATCATAGATTTTAAGTAAATCTGATTCACTGATGTTTTTAATTTTTGCGAAATAAGAAATCGCTAACGATAGACTATGTGACCTATGTTTTGATAAGACCTCTTTTGTGGTTTTGTGCGTTAATATATAATTTCCCATATCATTTTTATATAAATATAATGAAAAATAATATAATAAACAAATTATTGTAACATGTATCCGTTAGCCCTACTATTTGTCAACATATTTTCGTAAGCTTCTCTATTGTCAGGCTCTAAGTTGTTTACATCAACATCCAATACTACTCTAGCTAATTTTTCTTGAAATAGTTGTTCTAAGATATCAACATTAATTCTTCTCCATGGATTCTTACCTGCATTTACAACAAATAACGTAGTAAGTATCTCATAACCTTGTAATGGAAATTCCGGTAGTTGGTTACCGACTATAGTAAAAATTTCTAATCCTTTTGGTAGTTGATCTATAGGTGGTAAACTTGTTAAACCACAATTATTTGCAGTTATCCTATTACATTCTGTAAATTCAGATAAATCAGGTAATTGTGTTAATTGCATATCACTAAAATCTAATACTTGCATACTTCTATCTAAATAATCAGTTATAACAACTCCTTCAGTGTTTTCCATCAACCACTTTAAATATTTGTTGTTTTGTAGTGCCCCTTGTTGTTCACTAGCCAATCTACGTATTGACTGAACACCTGCCTCCCATACATCATCATCGATAACATCTTTAACGTTACCACCAAACTTAGTTAAATAATTTAAATACTTACTATCCATTAAACCAGAACCATTTCTAATGTCACCAGTTGCTAATGCCCCTAATTCCTTTTTAAAGAAATCAGTTAGTCCACCAAATTTAGATAATACATTAGGTAATTCACCCCTTTCAATACTTCTATTATTTTTATCGTGTAATTGTCCAGATTCAAAATGGAATTGTAACGGATACAATTCTTCATCATCACCATCAAATAACTTCTTAGGCATTACTACATAGTAATCAGATAAACTACCATCAGGTTTTGGGTTATTTCTTCTATATGAATCAAAATAACTATTTCCTTCTCTTCTAGTACACCAAGATGCTAAATTACCTAATGGTTCACAACTTGATTCAATCGTTTGAGGTGTGTAAACTAATACTTCATTATCTCTATATGCTAACTTAGCATGTCCTAAATCTATAAATTTCTTTAATTTACCCCATAAACCACCATCTTCCTCATCAGAACCAATAAATGGACTTACTATTGAGTATAGGTGAGCTAAATCGTTATATTGTGTAATATCACTTACGTTTTCTGGTGCATTTGGTCTGTTAGGTGCACCTGTTTTAAATACTTTTTTCTTCCTTACTTTATCGAATACCTCTAAGTATTCATTTGCTTCAGGTAAATCTTCAGTTAAAAATCTAATTGCTTGATCAACATCTCCATCTTTTAAATGTCTCATAAATACGGTAACCATCCATTGTACGAATTCTTTTTTTCTAGTTGGATCAGCATCTACAATATCAGTAAAGATCTCATCAGTTAAAACTACTTTACTTTTACCTTTTTTATTGGTTACTATATATGCAATATCTACACCATCATGACCTTGTATTGGTTCTATCTTTTCTTTAGATTTCCTCATACCTCCGGCTGGTCTATCACCATCTTCAAATTCTTCTTCTTCATTCTCTCCATCAGTAGCTTTATCCAATAATTTTGGATCAATTACAAACTGATTTCTTAAAAAGTCTACTCTATCTTCTCTAAGTAGAATAGTGTACTGATTTTCACTGATTACGTATTTCATTTTATCTTTCTTTTTCTTTATAAATATGTCTTAAATTGAATTTGTTAATAAATTTAGTCTAACACCCTTATCTTTTATTTTATCTAATACTTCTGTAAAAACTTTTTTATCATTTTCACCATCAGTAATCCTATATTTAATTTCGTCTATTTTTTTAAACTCACCAAGTAGAGCCATCTCATCTAAAATTTTTTCATATGTCACCCACCTACGTCTAACGTCCATATTTGATTTATTTGTTTTTTTTAATATGTGTGACTTATATGAAAAATTAAGTTCCCTACCCATCTTTCTTTTTATTTTTATCTATTTCTTTTTTACCATAATAAATACAGTGCTCTAAACCGTCTCCTTCATTCTTATCGATAAAATCTTGTTCACCACCTTCACCAGATCCAGTATTATAATATTTTTTCCAATATTTAGCTTGTCCATTCAAATCTGTGGGTATCTTACCAGGTTTATTACCCAATAATAATCTAGCGGCAATCCCATTCTTAAACTTATCACCCCTAATATTAGTGTAAGTTTCTCCAGACCAATTAATACCTGTTTTGTCTTTTATTATTTTGAACTTTTCCTTCAGTCCGGGATGTGATTTAATGTCTTGAGTATCATCAAACGCAATATCATCTACTTGAAATACGTTATTTTTACCATTAGTCTTATTTAATCCATAACATGACTCAGTTGCTGCAATTCTGGTTAAAAAAGTGGCAATAGGACTACCTAAACCTATATTGTCCACCTTTTTGGCTATTTCAGAGACACTTTTTTTAAATTCTTTTACTTTCTTTTCCCAATCTTGCTCGCCTTCAGATAAAATTACTTTTTTTAACTGATTTTCTGTAATAATAATTTTCATATTTATAAATATATGAAAAGATCGTTAAAAAAACAAAAAAATAAAAGTATTTTAAGTGATAAATTGAATAAAAAACCTAAAATAGATAAAATTAGGTACAAAATACGAAAAATCACCAAAAAATACCCAAAAATTAAACAGAAAATTAAAAGTATTAAGAATTTAGATAAAAAATTGTATTATGCAATGGTTTGGGAGGTTACTGAAGAACAACCATTACAAATTTTGGAGAATTCTGATAAAAGAGGGTGGAAAAACCATCATTTAGATCATATTTACCCAATTGCAATGGGTTTTCACAACAAAATACCACCTAAAAAGATAGGAAACATAAAGAATTTACGTTTTATACCATACAAAGAGAACCTTCGTAAGGGTTCTTCACTAACAAATGAGTCACGAAACGCTTTACGAAGGTTAAAAAGGTTAAAATAAAAATATTATTATTTATAAGTGTGGAATAAACTTTGTGCTTTCTCTACAATCTGAGATTTTTTAATTTCTAACTCGTTTAACCTCTTTTTTTGTTCATCATTTAATGTCATTCCTGCAGCTTCTGCCTTAATATCGGCTACTTGTCCGTCTAATTTATCATGTTGTAATAATAAACTGTGATAAATTTGTGCTTTTTCTTCGTTATTCATAATATTTTTTTATTTTTTTTTATTTTTTACTGTTATTACTTCATATACACATCCACTATCAGTATTGTTATTCATAACTTCTACAAAATGTGTTGCCATTTTTTCATCAGACATTTCTAATACTTGACTACTACCATCAGTCATAAAAACATGTTGTATTTTATTTACGTTTTTATCTAATAGTGTTTTTTTTATCATATAACTATGCTTCATTTTCTAAGAATTTTGTGTTAAGTCACTTTCTTCCGTATCAGACTTTTTATTTTCCATTTCCTCCATATACTTTTTAAACTCTTCTTGCATTTTTTTATTAAATGTTCTTTTCTGAGCATTTAATCGTTCAGTTCTAGCTCTAGATTTTTGTTTTTGATTTTTTCTATGTTTACTTTTAGGCATAATTATTAAATTTTATTAACTAAATATAAGTTACTTTTATTAAAATGTCAAATATTTATTAATATGAAATTTATTAATATTTTAAATGAAATCGTTAAACATCCTTTTCCCAATAGAAAAAGTATAATTATTAAAAATGGTGATGACAATGAAATTGGGGTAGATTGCGAATATGCTAAAACTACGAATGAAAAAATGACAGGTGTTTTAGGTATGGATTCTATGTGTGAAAACTGTGGTATATTATTCGATGAAATGTCACCTACATATTACCATATGCAAAATGTAAAATTTCCATTAGATATGATTTTTTGTGATAGTAATGGTACTATTTTAGACATTGTTACTGCAGAACCTGATGGTGACAACGTATATCCACCAGATGGGTCAAAATATAACATAGAAGTTAATGGTGGTTTTTGTGATAAAAATAATATAAATAAAGGAGACGTTATTTACGTTTCATAAATTTCAGGATTCTCTCTACCATATTTACGAACAAGTTCTCCGGCTTTTGCATTTGCTTCATCTTCCCATGGTGAACCATCTTCACCTTCTTCTTTTCTACCTGTTAATTCACCTCTCTCATTTTGTTTATGGTGAACTAATTCATGTGCAACAGAACGAATGATATCTGGTAAAGCTCTATCTTTACCTAATACTGTTACTTCATTATTGTTAATATCGTAACTTGCCAATGTTTCTACATCGTCAGAATCATTTGTAATATCTACGGTAAAGTTATCATCTAATTCTAAATCACCACTTACAAAATCAACAAAATCATCTATTTTATCTTCCGTTAACTCTAATCGTCCAATAACACCTCTACTGCTTTCACCTCTTTTGATTATTTTAATTTTATCATGTGGTAATAAAACTTTTAAAGTTCTACCATTTTCCCAATTAATCCATAAATGTTCTTCAGGTATACCTGAAATAACTTGTGAGTCTATTCTAGTTACTACACCCTTTGTTCCCGGTAGTATCGGGTTTGGATCTTCTCCCTCCATTTCAATCATTTCAATGGTGTCCCCAACCATTGGATAATCATCGTTATACAAATATCTAACAAATTTATCTAAAATAGGTTTAATTAAATCTTCGTTTTCAAAATAGTCTAAACTATAAACATCCTCAATATGTGGTATGGCTGCATTATTAATAATATTCTTAATTGCCTTTATACAGTTATAATATTCTGGTCCCCAATCATAAATTAATACTTCTTCGTTAAATGTATTAACTAAATCATCAAAAATTACATCCTTTAGTGATCTTTGTTGTGTTTCTTCTTTAAGTATTTTTCTGATGAGTGATTTCATATAATATAAATATGAGTTAAGTGGATAAAATTTTGCGTACTTTTAGTAATAAAGTGAATATTGTTGATTATATGATATAATCTTTTATTTTGAACTTGTTGCTAAAACTTTAGATTTTGAAGTCTTTGTTTTAACATTTAAATCCTTAACCAACTTTACTAAGTCTTGTTCAGTCAGTCTAATAGAACCTCTTCTTGTTTTCATATTATAAAAAATTTAGATTATAAGTGTCTTATATATAAATAAATATGAGTAATTACATAAAAGAACTATACTCATCGTATAATCTATTATTTAAGTACTCATTAAATTCTTGTTTATCTATTGTTCCGGCACCACCATATCTGAAATGTCTATACTCATCTATAGCTACTGGTTCACCAAATAAAACATCTCCTTCATCACCATTCCAAACTTCTTCCCACTCTCTTTCAACTATGGTGTCAACGACCTCATTCCAATCATAGCCGTGTTGTAAACTTTCTGACAGTATCTCTAATGCGCCTTCATGATTCATTATCTCACAAACCGATATTCTACCTTTTAATGTGTGGGTATCCCAATCCCATTTACCCTCTATTTTATCGGTTACTTCATGTACCCCATCTAAAAAGTCTTCATGTAATGCATTTATATCGGCATTTTGTTGTGCGTCACTATATGCACAACCAATCACACTTTCTAAATCACCGTTTTTAATAAATTCTCTTAAGGTTTCATCTTCCTCTTTTTGTGATTCATATATTTTTATTATGGTTTTCATGTTCTCTTCATTAATATCATCTAATTGATATTCGTCATAATAACATTCGTAACCATCATACGTATAATCATAATCATCTTCTAAAAACCTTTTTACCATATTTTGTATACCATAATCGCCATCGTAAAACATATTTGAAATTTCGTCTGCCTCTAATACAAAATTAATATAGTCATCACATCCACCACCATACGCATTAAAGTATTCAAAAAGAACATTTTCCTCTTCGTCAACATCTAGACCCATATCTCTAAGATACTCACCAATAAATTTTTCAATACCAACCTTATCGATAATTTTAAATACGCCCAATTCAAACTTATTAAAGTTTAATGTTTCCTCTTTTAATATTTTTCTAATTAATTTTTTCATTACCAATCCATATCGTGTTCTTCAGGATAATCATTTATGGGATCATTATCCATATGTTTTTTTATTCTATCAAATAAATATTGATAAATAATACTATAAAATTCCATATCACTTGATTCACCACCGAACATATCTATTATCGCTAACTCCACTGCACTAACAAATTGATCGTTATCTTCCGCATGTACTACATTATATATGTCGTGTGTACCTGTAGGGTAATGGAATGTACCACTACACCCATAACAATAATTTTTAGCGATAGGTTCTACATCATCAAAATAAACGGTATACGTTGTGGAATTATCGGATTTAACAATCATATCTATATTAATGATACTATCTAAATATTTTATTATTAATGGTAATATTTTTTTGTTAGTGAAGTATTCTTGCCATTGTGTAGACATAATTTTTTTATAGTCCTCAATCCTTTCACTATACTCTTCCCTTAAAATTTTTTTAATTAATTTTTTCATCCTCTAATAATATCCCACAATTTATCTTTATTGGTTTTAATTATTTCTCCCTGATTCCATGGTCTCATTTGACTCATTTGTTTTTTAGTGGACATAGAATAACCCTCTTCATTTTCAAACCATTGTCCATCCTTATAAACAAATACAGGATACCAACCATAAGAAAATACCACATACGCACCATTTCTATATTCTGCATGTGTATTATTACCTTTAAATGGTATTCTGTTAATAACTAAATCTCTAGATCTAATATTTGCAGTTCTCATCTTCCTATCCTTTATGTCTTTTCTTACTAAAGGATTATTAGATACAGTACTTACATTATCTTTAAATAGTTGATACATCTCAAACGCATCCATACCAACAATACTCATTACGTTATTAAGGTAATTTAAAATTTTTTGATATGGTGTTCTAGCATCGAATCCTTCACGCTTTAATATCTCTATCATTTT
>CEWG01005885.1_pt1 | contig 16984 bp, 42 predicted proteins | sample 361411 | NCBI WGS metagenome assembly CEWG01 (sample SAMEA2622173, study PRJEB7988) | marine metagenome | biome: marine biome (ENVO:00000447); feature: surface water layer (ENVO:00002042); material: "saline water (ENVO:00002010), including plankton (ENVO:xxxxxxxx)" | depth 5 m | reverse complement strand
AAATTAAAGACTGCTGTAACTACAAAACCTTCTAAATTAAAGAAAGGTTCAAAAGCTGCTAAACGCAGGAAATCGTTTTGTGCTAGGATGAAAGGTATGAAAGCTAAACTTACATCTGCCAAAACAAGAAGAGATCCAAATTCAAGAATTAATAAATCGTTACGTAAATGGAACTGTCAAGATGGTTGTCGTTTTCCATTGACACAACACAATTAAATTAAGTTATGCCGAGAGGAAAAGGTACATACGGAAGTAAGGTTGGTAGACCAGCTAAGAAAAAAATAACAATGGCTAAAGGTGGTGTTATGAAAGCTAAAGGTGTAAGTTTATCTGGTTTATCTACTAGACAAGCTAACACTATGAAAAAACATTCAAAACATCATACAGCAAAACATATTAAAGCTATGGTCACTGATATGAAAAAAGGAATGTCATTTAGTGCTTCACATAAAAAAGCACAAAAGAAAGTTGGTAGATAATGCCTAAAAAAAAGAAAAAATGCCTAAAGACGCTTGTTATCATAAAGTAGTAGCTCGTTACGGACCTAAGACATCTGCATATAGAAGTGGTGCAATGGCTAAATGCCGTAAAGTGGGAGCTGCTAATTGGGGAAATAAATCAAAGAAAAAGAAAGCTGCTTCAGGAATGAAGGTTGAATATCATTCAGGAGGATTGTTCCCACAACACGATTAGTATGGCTGTACGTAAAACAAAAGCTGGATTAAGATTAAAGCGTTGGTTTAAAGAAGATTGGCGTACACCTCGTGGTAAAAAAGATTATAGTGGTGGTGAAAATACTTTTCGTCCTACAAAACGTATAAGTAAAGATACGCCTTCTACTTGGTCAGAGTTATCAAAATCTGAAAGAACAAGGGCACAAAAAGAAAAAAATACAAAAGGCAGGGTTAGTAGATATAAAAAGAAAAAAGCTGAACATGGTATGAGATATCGTGGACAGATAGCTGATAAAAATATGTGCTGTTGTGGTGCAAGAATGTCAAGATTAAATGAACAACATCAATAAAGATGAATTAAAATTAGCTATGGATAATGCCTATGCTATTATTGTAGAAAATGATTCTTTAGATAATATTTTTTTAAAGCAAGAACACCCAATTTATTTAGCATTTGATCCTGATATGTTAGAGAATGATGAATATTGGGATTTATTAATAGATAGCATGATTGAATATTATTCTGAGTTAGAAGAATATGAAAAATGTCACGAATTAAAATTATTATAATATGGCAGTATTAACAACAATAGATGGTGTACCATTGTTTTCTACAGTACAAGAGGCATTAGATTATGCGGCTTCTGTTGGTTTAACAGGATATCATACACATGTATATCAAGGAACAACAGGATATATGGGTGGTGCTACACATGGTGCGGCAGCTACACCATCATCAGGTTTTCAACAAAATAATCAAAATAATGAAGGTTTAGCACCATTTCAAGTGCAACAAAATACTACTTCTGGTGGAGGTGGTACAGGTTACTAAAATTTATTATATTTGTAAAATTAAAATATATACAAAATGGCAAATTATACATTTAACGGTAGTTTAACTATGACAGCTAACTCAGCAACGGGTTATAGTCAAACACAAAGTGCTTCATTTACATTAAATCTAACTGGTATAAATCAAATAGAATCAGGTCGTGCTGATATTGCAGGTGATGCTGATTATGGATTAGACGCTTCAGCTTTTGGAGCTTCTACTGCAGTTACTAATGGTAAAGCTTATATGATCAAAAATATGGATGATACTAATTTTGTAAAAGTATATGATGGACCTAGTAGTGAAGCTGATTTGGTAGGAATATTAGAACCAGGTGAATTTTTGTTTAATATTTTAAGAAATACAACAGAAACTACAACTTTACGTGCAGATACTGGAAGTACAGTACATGTTGAGTATTTTTTCTTTGAAGTAGATTCTGCAGCATAATTATAAATTAAAAAGATATGGCAACTCAATCAACAAGTGTAACAGTAAGTGGAAGTTTTACTTTAACAGATTCTTCTGGTAATGTAGTATTTACATTTTCACCAAGTTTTACAACACAATCACAAACTGCAGATGCAGCAGTAATCAGCACTGGAGAAATTTTAACTGATGGTACATCAGATACTACAGTTAATTTAGCTAGACATAATAAGGATAGAGTTTTTGCTTTTTTTAAAAATGTAGATACTGATTATGTAGTTACAGTAAAAGCTGACGGAGATATTGTTTCTACCATTAAACCAGGTGAAGCTGTATTTTCACCAATGCATGTAGACGGTGCTGCTGATGGATCAAATAATATTGATCTTGCTGCAACTACAGCTGCACAAAAAGTACAATTTTTATTGTGTGATGGTTTAGATACTGGTATAGCATCTGACGACTAATGAAATTAGAAGTTTTACGTTTTAGCTCAGAAGCAGATTCAACTAATGGTCTGCTTTTTGAGGTTACAGATATAGGTAGAAAGTTTCTTGCTTATACGTTAGAAGATGAAGCAAGAGCATTAAAAGTGCGTGGTGAAACACGTGTTCCTGCAGGTATATATAAAATTGAATTACGAACAGAAGGTGGTTTTCATGAAAGATATACTAAAAAATATCCTGGTATACATCGTGGTATGTTGCATGTTACCGATGTTCCTAATTTTGAGTATATACTTATTCATACTGGAAACACTGATGAACACACTGCTGGGTGTTTGTTGGTTGCCGATAGTCAAGAGAACAACCAATTATTACCTGATGGATTTATTGGTAAAAGTGTTAATGCGTATAAAAGGGTTTATCCTCGTATTGCAGCAGCGATAAGTAATGGTGAAGAGGTATATATAGAATACATAGATCACGATGGCAAAATATGATAAAGGCTTAAGAGAAAGTAAATCAAGTGTTCGTAAAACATATGGTGATAAACCTGCAACTACAACACGAGTTACAAGTACGCCTTCTAAATCTACAAATACACCACAAACACAAACAAGCGGAAGATTAAGTCAATTAAGATCGGAAATAGAAAGTAAAAGAATACCAAAAAATGCACAGGGTATTGCTACTTTTCCTAATATACCAACATCAAATACGAATTATGATAAAAAAGTATTTGTAGGCGAAGAAGGAACACAATTAAGAGATATAATATTTTGTAATAGAGATCAAACTAATTCCTTAAACTATTCAGTATATATATCAACAATAGATATAGAAAGATTATCTAAATCTTCTAAAACAATTACAGAAATAAATACGTCAATTAGAAATAGCAAGAATACAACATTTTTGACTAGTAGAGCTACTTTAGCAGCAAGCACTTCTAACACACTAAGCACAGCACTAGGTGGTCTTTTAAATCCATTTGTAGGATCAAATAATACATTTTTTATTTACGTTACAAAAACCACAACAGATGGAGAACTTGATGTAACTGTAATTAGATAATGAAAGATCAACTACCTATATGGATAACAGATTGGACTTTTATTGATCCAAAATCAAAAAAAGAATATAAGTCAAAACGTATTTTTGCTAAAGGCTGGACAAAAGAAGAGATTATCAACAATCCATTGTTAATAAATCGTGCATTAAAACCTATAAAAGTTAAAAGAATTAAATCTAAATTGTTACCTAAAGATGTCGTGCTAAAATCACAACACGGCTATGGTCCTCATTATGAGGATGAAAAACTATTTAGTAATGGCAAAACACAACCCACAATTAACAGAAAAAATTAAAAAATATCTGTTAGCAAATCCTGAAAAACTTAATGCAGATTATGCACAAACTGCTGAATTATTTGGAGTTAATTACGAACAAATAAGAGGTATAGCAAGAAGACTAAGAGAAAAAATTGAAAGCCCACATAGTAAGGAAAAAACATTATTCGAAGAAAGTAAAAGTGGTGCTATTATAACATGTGAGGATAGCAAGAGAGTTAAATCATTAGATGATTTATTAAAAGCTTGTAATGTTGATTTAAGTATATGGGAAGTAGATAAATATGACATAGGAACTTATGAGGTTACTGGTTTTGATGAAAAAAGAAAACCAATAACTGTTACAATGTTTAGAACAAAAGCATGGCTTAAACGTATAGATCCTACAATGAATATACAAAAGATAAGAGAGGAATTGGTCGAAGACTTAGTTCCTCTTTTTGATTCTGTACCTGCACAAGTAATTAGACCAAGCAGTTTTAAAGATGACGATCAACACCTTTTAGAGATCAATGCGTGCGATTTACACATAGGTAAGATAGGAGTGGAAGGAGACGAATATAGTATCGACATTGCTCGTAAAAGAATGTTAGACGCACTTGAACACCTTGTTAAAAGATCTAGTGGTTTTTATATAGATCAAATACTATTTGTTGTAGGTAACGATTTTTTAAATGCTGATGGAGATTGGCCTGTACCAAGCACAACTAAAGGTACGCCACAGTTTAATAGCAATAAACATATGGAAATGTATAGAGCTGGTAGAAAACTATTAGTAGAATGTATAAATATGTTGATTGACGTTGCTTGCGTGCATGTAATGGTAATACCAGGTAACCATGATAGAGAATCTATGATGCATATTGGAGATGCGCTAGAAATATATTTTGAAAAAAATAAAGATGTTACTGTAGATAATTCTATGTCTATGATGAAATCATATCACTACGGTAAATGTTTAGTTATTAATGATCATGGGGATGGTGCAAAACTAAACGATTTGCCTGGTATTGTATCACAAAGATACAGAGATGTGTGGAGTGAAGTAAAGTATGTAGAGGTGCATCGTGGACATTATCATACCAATAAAGCGTATAAGATGCAAGCTGTTGAAGAACTTAACGGTTTAACAATAAGAAACCTATCCTCCATGACGGCCACAGATGAGTGGCACGACATGAAAGGATTTGTAGGTAATGTAAAAAAAGCCAGTGCATTTATATGGAATAAATACAATGGCGTTCAAGCTAAACTTAATTATAATGTGCCTATAGAGTAGGCCAGACTACAATGATATTTGACATTAGTGATTAAGTAGATTGTAGATAATTAAAATAATCATAGATAAAAAGCCCACATACATAAATAGTCCTTCTAATATAATTCCATATTTACTTCTATTATCTTTCATTTCTATTTATTTGGGCGTGCAAAGATAATAATTTTTTATCAACCTTTTTAATTTGTTTTACAAGCCAACGCCTGTATCTTAATAGTTTTCCTTTATAGGTCATGATAGTTTATCTTTTACAAAACGAATAAGTTCATTCATTTTTCTTTTATAAAATAAATCAAAATCTACATAAACTGTATTTCCATCAGGCCCCACTTCTTTTGGTTGTGTTTGTTCCCACAGAATATACAGTACTGATCGCAATCTTTGTGATGGAGTTTTTGTATCAAATTCTCTATCAACCGTTGCTTCTTCTACAGCATCTATTTGTTGTTGTGATATTGGTTTTGTAGATATTACTACATAACCTGGTTGTTTCAGCATACTATACATATTTCCTACGATTTCTGCTGTTAGTTCTGGTGTGCCAAGGCTGACACGTAGAGAGTTATCGGCTAATGTGCGTATATTGTCAATGCCGCCCTCAAAAACGATAGTGTTTTTGCTCATTATTTATAGCTTTTGTTGTCTATTTTAGATTCATACTTTGGATTTTTTTTCAGCTCAACGTAATCTACGTATCTATCCTTTACCTCTTGTAAAATGTCGGTAAAGTCATCTTCACGATAATCAAATTTGCTGTTTTCAATCCAATGAACAAGAATCTTCAATAGATCAACTGCTTTCTTTTTGTGATCTTTTGGTCTCATTGATTGTACTCTTTTATATTTGGACTTAAGCATTCTGCGCATAATGTCTCTTTATTTGGTGATTCAAAATGTTCACCACAATCTTGACAAATATACGAAAATTTATAATCAGTTTTTACTAAAGTGTTCATTTTCATCATTTTATCAAATTGATCTCTAGGATCACGAGGTATATGATCGTGCCAAAGTTTGCTTAAAAGTTCATCAGCTTCCTGTTTTGTATCAGGTAAGTTGTTAAGAATTTCTTGCTTTATATCTTCATCATATGGACAAAGGTCAAGCATCATTTCTATTTTATCTATTTGCCAGTATTCTATTTCTTCCATAATATAATTGCCAAAATCCCCGTGGACACGAGGACTTTGACAACCAACTAAAACTATGAAAACACAAGGACAGAATGTCCAAGAGAAATACAAAGATAATTATTTATTATCTGGTATCTCTTTTTCAAACCATGCAATTTTCAACAGAACTAAATATCCTATTAAATCGTCTATGGTGTCTAAAGTGTTTTCGTTAATACCTTTATTAGCTATACGCATAAGTTTATCATCTATGCGTGCACTAATACTTTCAACAGCGTTACCTTTTGAAAAGATTTTTGCTGGTTGTGTTGCAGAATTTCCGTAAGAATTATTTTTCTGTATTAGCAGATCCGTTATTCTCTGCATCTCCGATTTGATCTGTGCTTTCATCAGATCCTTTCTTGGAATTTTCTTCATCAATTCTTTTCATTCTGGTTAATATTGCTGTTGCATCTGGAATAGACATACAGTATGTGTATAGAATTTTTTCTTCTGTATTGTGTCTTTTCTTTTCATTATAGATCTTATGAACCCACGTAAGTAATGCAATTTCATGTTGTTTCAAAGCCTCTGTAAGATTCTGTAATACTAAATAAACATTGTAGTCAACTTTTTGCTGTTTACCATCAATGTTAATCTTCTTTTTAGTTTTAGTTTGTGATTTCGTTTCCATTTTTTAATTTTTGTTTTAATAAAAATATTTCTTTTCTCAAGTAGTCTATCATTTCATCTTTTGATTTTTCTAAGACTGTTGTTGCCATAACATCTTTGAGATCGTCAGCATCTATAATATCGCTCACAAACTCTATAAATGTATTAAATGCTTCTTTATATTCATTATGGTATCTATGCCAGTCAGCATGTTTTTTACCATTGTGTATAATTGTTGATCTATCTTTACCTATCCATTCGCCTATAACGCTTGGATGTAAATTATAGTAATGTGTTAACATATTTGAAACAACTTTTCTAGCCATAACCATATGTGCCCATCTTTTATTAGAATAAAATTCTTTTTTGTTTACTCCAAAAATGATGTTTGCAGATTTAACTATAAATTCGCCATATCTATTTACAAATGCTTGACTGTAATCTTTGTTGTTTTGCAAATATAAATTAAACAATCCTCTGTGTTTCATATTATTTTAATTTCTACGCCTGGATTCTCTTTATTGTATTCATATGGTTCAAAGTAAGGAATCATATATTCACAATTATCATCTTGTATCCATTCATTTTTAACCATAAGGTCTTGTACAGTTTGTGCAGGATTTATGTAATCAAACTTGTGTTTACTACCTCTAATAAACTTAAAAGAGATAGTGACAGGAAATTTCTTCCCTGCCACCATTTCTTTGAATAGACACTTATTGTTTTCATAGTCTAGTTTAGTATCTTTAATATACTTCATAACCGTTTTAGAATTGATAAGCATTTTACCAGTCCAACGTTTTGAATTTTTACTTGAAGGTACATTTCCAGGTATGAATATCATAGTTGTGTAGTTGTGCTACAAAACTACAAAATTATTTAAAATGGTAAATTATCTTCTGATCCAACAGGTACAGCAGAACCACCACTCATGGTGTTTGCTTCTATAAACTCTTGTTCATCTCTAGGTGACAAAGGTTTATTGTATTTTGGATCATACTTTATGTTTTTACCATCAGCACTAGACCAACGATAGCGTATAGCTTTTCGTTTTACTGGCTGATTGTCTTTCATAGTCATATATTCTTCAAATGTAAAACAAATATTTATCCATTTACCTACAGCTTGTTTCATAGATTCTACATCATTAGAAAAATCTTTTACACCACAGTTTGTTAAAAACTCATGCAATGTATTAGTTTTCCATTCTTTTGATTTAGGTGAATCTGATTCACGCACAGCCCAAAACTTTGCTCTACCATATTCTCCTTGTTCATTTACAACATCAAACTCAACATAAGGAGCTCCATTATAATTAGATCTTTGTTTTGAATTAGATAGCGACAAAATTTGACATCTGTATGCACCTTCACTAAAATACTTTTTGTTTTCTACAACTCTTGTAGGTTTTACCTGGCAATTAGCCAAGTTAAATGCAATTACATTATCCATAATTATTTAGATTTAAGATTATCATTTAATACATTCAACATATGTTCTGGTATGTCGTAATTAGGCATTTTAGCTTTTACAGCATCGCCTTTTCCTGCTTCAATAGCTTTAAGCATATTGTTAAATTTATCTTCATCTAGCTTTGGTTTAGCCGCTGGTTTAGATTGCTGTTTAACAGCATTAGCTACCTCTTCATAAGAAGCAACTGATGTATCTAAACCAATACCAAGATTACCAAGGGCACGACCCCAAGCTGATGTTTCACAGTTTTCTACAAAACTTGTTTTGTTTATAAAGGACGAACCTTCTTTTTCATACGCATGCCCTGTGGCGCGTATGTTACCGTTTTCATCAAAGATTGTAGCTTTGATTACACAACGATCATCTGTAAGTTCTACAACATCTGATGTAAGGCACCAGTTTTCATAGTTTTCTCTAAAGTGTTTTAACCTTTCGTTAACTTCAACGTATTCTTTACCTTTGATGTTAACTGTTTTTAATTTTGTCATTTTTTTCGTGTTTCATATTTGTTAAAAGTTTCGTGCATCTTTTTACCTGCACGTATTGCAAAAACAATTTTTAAGAATTTTCTGAACATGACTGGTCTACCTCTTAAAATAATGGCAAAGCCAATTTCTCTAAAAGTAGATATAAGAATACGTCTTACGAGTTTCTTATCTAGTCCAAGATCATGTGCAATTTCAGAAATAATCTTTCTTAGTTTAGTGTGGTTTGACATATATAAATATACAAAAAATGACTCTAAAAATCTAGAGTATTTTCTTTAAACTTCGTCAATTCACTAATAAAATTTAGTGTAACTACACCGACACCAATGTTACGACCTTTAGCGAAAATAATTTGAGCTTTACCTCTAGTGTCATTACCGCTTTCGTCTTGATTAATGCCATAGTATTCAGGTCTATAAACTAACGCTACAATGTCAGCTGCCTGTTCTATTTCACCTGACTCTCTAAGGTCAGATAATGTTGGTTTACTTTCAGCTCTAAATCCAACACCACGATTAAGTTGCGATAAAGCAACAATAGTGATATTTAATTCTTTCGCCAAGTTTTTAAGTGCCCTAGCAACCTTTGAGACTTCTTGTTCTCTGGTTCCTTTTGATCCGACACTCGCTGTGACAAGCTGTAAGTAGTCAACAAACACAAGCTTAATACCGCAACTGTGTACATATTGTCTAGTTTTTGATAGTAAATAATTCAATGATGTTTGTTTACATTCATCAATATAGATCTTTCGCTCTATTATGTCGCTGGCTGTATCATGAACTCGTTTAAGATCTTCATCTTTAAGTTCACCATTTTGTATCCAACGTATTGGTATTTCAGATTCAAGCGCTACAAGACGCATTATAAGCTGATTTACTGACATTTCGTAACTAAATATAAGTGCTGGTGCATTAGCTACCTTAACTGCATTATATGCAAGATTTAAAGCAAGGCTAGTTTTACCCATAGATGAAGCAGCACCAATAATTACAAGATCTGTGCCTTGCCAACCACCAGTAAAATCATCTAAAGATTTATAACCAGTTGTTACACCAACAATACCGTCAGTATTAATTCTTTTTTCTACGTCTTTTAGAAAATCCATCATCTGTATTTTAATATCAGCAACATCTGAATCTTTTACTATTGATATTTTTGTATTCATCTTATTAATATAAGATAACACATCATCAACAGATTCACCGTTTAGATATTTATTCTGTGCTTCTGTAAGCAAAGTATGCATTTGTCTTTTACGACTTTCTTCATGCAATTGTTTTATGCATGATTTTACCGAACTAAATACGCTGTCTTCCGTATATATACTTGACAATTGAAGTTTTTCTTCATGATCACAGCCAAGGGCAGCAGACATTGACACTAAGTCAATATCTTTCTGCTCTGACTGCATGACCAAAAACATTTCGTAGACACGTTTATGAAACATATTATCAAAAATATTGACACTTAGTTTCTCAGCGTTTTCATAGTATAGTTCAGGATGCATAAGGAGTTTAGATAGCAATGTGCGTTCTAACTCATATTTTATTAATTCATCGTGCATCACATTTTTTTGGGGCGTTAAATTTAATCATAATTTTTTATTTCACTAACATTCATGTTAATTGTTTCACAATCTTTTTTGCATTTAGAACATTGATATTCACCAACATCAAGCGTGTATTCTTTATCATCTTCATAGAACACTTTAGCCTCACAACATTCTGAAGCTGAACTTGTTTCCCAATGATTATCTTCAAATCTACCAGAAAAACTTTCGGCTATAAGATGACCGCCATAAGCCATACCTGGTTCATCATATTCTAATGAAAACTCAAGATTAGGATATTTGTCCATAATGTTTTGTATCCAAGCAATAGGTGGTGACCATGCTGTTTCAAAACCTACAGAAAAATACTGTGGTTCTGATTCATTTACATGGGACTCACATGCATCCCATTTAGTGCCCCAATTATCACAACTCCAGTCATACCAACAAGGTTTATCGGCTGTTGTTGTTTCTCTAATTTCTTCAGGCATAGGATGTGTTCCTTCAAAAGAAAACTCTTCTTTTGTGGCTTTTGTTGATTTTTCTACAAAGTCTTGTAGTTCAGAAATATGTTCTTCTGCGCACATTACCTCTAAATTATTCCAGCACCAATTAGGCATGTTCTTCTGTTTTAATCATTGTCATAAACTCTTCAGGAGTGCCTTTAAATATAGGCTCAAGCTTGTATGTATCCCATGCTTCAATGTAAATATCTGCACCTTCTTCTATATATATTTTATATAGATATTCTTCTCCTACATCATTAGTATATGGACTATAAAGGTAAATACCTCCAGGGCCATCTTTAAAATATGCAAACATTTGTGCGGCCAGACAGGTAGCGCCATTTGCTATTGTTTGTGTTCCGCCAAGCGGAATACCATTTACTATTGTAAATTTATCAAGCCAATTTGCCAAATCATAGCCATGACCTGATGGATAACCATCATATTGGCGATACATAGTAGTTAATACTTCTTCTTTCTTTTCTTTCGTTTGAAAGTCTTCGTATCTTTCGATAATCTTTGTTAAACTTCTTGTTCCCATAATTTTATTTATTTAATTTCCGCAATGTATGCTTCACCTTGATCCACATCCATTTGTTTTAATTCTTCTTCATAGATTTGATCCCAAATTTCTTGACATCTTTGTTTTTGATCAGAATTTGGTTGATTTATAGTTTCCCATAATTCATCTATGCCGTTTGCTTCAACCTCTATGGTTGTTGTGTAGGTTCTATCTACTATTACTTTATATTTTTTCATTTTATACTTCTTGTAAATTAATTAACATTCCTTTTTCTATCAATTGATCTTCAATTGTCTTAAAAGCTATCAAGTTCTTTTTATAGCCAGAACCTGTCATAAGATTATCAATACCTTTGTTTTCTATGTGATTTGTATAATAAGTTACACCATTAAATAAACCCCATAAGGTATTACCTTTATTTTCAAATTCTTTTGATAAAGCATATGTAAAACCATCTAATTGGTTTTTCTTACGTGTAGAAGTTTCCGCTACTTTATCATTAGGATTTATTTTCATTACTTTTTGCATAACATTGGCAATGATAGTTTGATCTACAGGAACTCTATTCATTGCTTTATATGTAAGCATAAGATTTTCATCAAGAATCAAAGCTTTTTCAAACTCTTTGACAGCTATTTCTAATCTTTTAGATGCTGACTCTGTATGTCTGAACTTGGTTAGATCTTTCATTGCCATATGAAAGGTGTTACTACAAGATATAACAGTATTGGTAGAACCAAAACCAATAGCGTGTGAGCCATTGTGTGAGTTAAGACAAGTTATGTGACGCTTGAGTACATCGCCATTGATATTATAATTATCTAATGACAATTGATAATATATCTTTTGTCCTTCGATTTTACCCATAGCTCGACCTTTGATTTCTCCACCGAATCTTTGTTGTATTTTAACCATTATCTCGGCTAGTTCTGCGTTTTGCATAGGAACGTATCTTTTACCTACGGTGCTTAGCCATTGATTTGTGTCAGATCGAAATAAGCCGTAACTGTTTGTTTGTTTTCCATCTTGTGTAAATAATGGTTCTTTGATTACAGACCAAGCTGTGCCTGTATTGTACAATGTGTTAAAAATTCTTTCGTTATTATCCATAATTTTATTAAATGTGCCCTCCATTTCCGTTAGGCAGTTTATATATATATTCAGATTGCTCTGTGTGGTCTGTCCAGTCTATTAAATCATGCATGCCAAAACCGTGTTGCAATGGAGATACGACCATTTTTTCTGCAAGCTTGTTTGCCCACAGATGTTCATTTTCATGTAACCAATGCCTTACTTCATCTAATGGATCGATAAAGTCTGGAACATCTATTTCGATCATACCTACTTTATAGTAGACTTGTCGTTGATATAATTTAATTTTCATAATATTTTTCCCATTGATCAAAATCTTTAAATTTTGAATAATATTTTTCACCTTCTAATACAAGATGCCATTCAGACCATTCAGCAAAGTCTGTTATATTTTGTTCTAAAGCACCACAATAATAATCTACATTAAGCTTATCTGCTAACTCTAATGTATACCATTGCACACTTAAAAAATTGTCTTCACATATTTTTATACCATGTTCTAACACTTTTATAATTTTATCTAGATTATCTCTATTAACCATCAATAATCTACCAGAGTGTATAAAGTTGTGACAATAGTGACAAAGAGGAACAATTTTGTTAATAGTTACACTACCTTTAGCATAATCTATTTCATAATCTTCATGCGCTTCCAACCATTGATGCTCTTTTGCCTGGGATTTATGTACACCACAGGCTGCACAATGATAGTTGGTAGATGCATAAGCCTTTTGCCTTGTTACATCCCACCAATCCTGCCCCTTGATTACTCTTGGGGCAAGACCGTGTAAAGGTTTTGGAATATTGGGATGTTGTAGTAATTCAGGTTTCATATTACTGGTATTACTCCTAGTTCTTTATAATTTGTAATAATAGCACCGCCATCATTACCTTCATCATCCATAGACGGTATTAAAATACCACCATTATCAAGATGTATTGCAATAGGCGTTTTGTGCCACATCCATTCTTCTACTTCTTCTTTAGGAAGATATTCTACTTTTACAATAGTGCGACCAACAAGGTATTTATCTACCTTGTCAGTCCAATATTTTCTTGGATTTTTAATCATAATTTATTTAGTTATTAGTTCAACTGATGTATTCACTTGTGGGTTACCTTTGACAGCTATAGCTTCAAGTTTTTTAAGCCCACGTGTGTGTTTGGATAACTTATTAATAGTCTTTGCACATTCGTTTATCCACTCCTGTTTTACAGACTCGTAGTTATCACCTTCTTCTAATTCTATGGTTACACCATAGTTCCATTTAACTGACTCGAAGTTACCCGTATTTACGGCTTCAGAGCAGTTTACATTTAATTGTATTACTTTCATTCGTCTTTATTATATTCTTGTGCATCCTCTCGTCTGCGTTCTTGATATTCGTGTAGTTCTATCATAGTGTAACAATTTTCATCATAACCACAACTTGAACAAATCATATATTCGTCTGCGTGTTCTTTACATTCGCCACAAATATCTGTTTCTGCCCAGAATCTAGCGTCACAGCAATTACTTGTTCCGCTAGCTACCTGTTCCACGCCACAACAGCTGGTAACCTCATCAGAGGCCCAGCCATCATCTTGTGGATTGGATAGTTTCCAATTATCGTAACTCATTACCAAGAAGATTGATAATAATAATCTATACCAAAACCATCTATTTCTTTATGGTTTTCTATAAGATTAGAAATTACAGTATATGTTCGTATTGTATCATCCCAATACCAAGTATCATACTGTTCATCGCCAAAGAAAAAACCTGATTTTGTTGGCAACAATTCTTTAGCTTTTTCCCTATTGTCTATGACTTCTTTACAAAGATTTGCTAAATCTTTAAGTTCTTCTAATACAACATGGTATTGACGGCAATCATCTACACCTTCTTGCACATTGTCTACAAACCATTTATGAATATGATTTGCCTTACGCCAATACATAATCTCTTCAGATATGTCGTCAACTTTTTTAGGATTGATATTAAGATCAAGCTCTTTTTCATTATGTAAAACTTTCATTTTTAATTTTACATTTCTGTGTTCCCATTTTGTACCAAGATATGTTTTCTTGGTTAAAAACATGTCTAATCCCATATTACTTAATTTTTAATTTTTCTATTAATTTATTATATCTGTATTTAAGTTCAACCCTGGCATGACCAAGGTTGCGCTTAAATTTATTTTCATCAAACTGTTCTACAGTTTTCTGTAATTCACGAAGCTGATTAAGAATCTTTTGTCGCATAATTTATTTTCATTTCTTGATTAAATAATCTATTAACTAAGGTCATGTATTCTGTCATGTCCTGTGTTTTTAAAAGTTGTGTTTCTACCATATTTTTAGCAGAATCTAATTGATCTTTTGTTTCACAACTTTCAATTACTTTTACGATTTTATCGTAGTTTTCATTATACTTCATAGCTATCATCTGTATAGTTATTGTATAAATGATCTAATTCCTGTTCTGACAAAAAGCTTTCAGCTTCTTTTTCAGCAATTTCAGGCTCCATAATAGTTCTCTCAGCCAACTCTTTAGCTTTTTTAATAGCGAATCCAAGTTTAATGTTATACTGAGTGCACTTGCTTGCATAGTGATCACCATATTTCTTTACATGTTCTTTATTTTCTTTGAACTCATCACTCTGAGGAATGATGGTAAATGCAACATAGCCGTCATCTGCAGCAATACGTTGTAATTCTTTCATTGAAACTAAACAGTTAACTTTAGTTTTTCCGTTGTTGGTAAATGATTGAAATTTACCTTTAATTAAATTTGACATAGTTTTATTAATTTAAATATTAAGCGTTGAATTTTTTCATTAGCGATGTGCCAATAGTAAAGATCAGCCCTGTTAGTATGGCTGTAACCATACCTGAGAACGTGCCCAGGAATAGTAGTGGTAGTCCGAATGTTAGTAAGACATCCCACAATACATTTGTTTTCATAAATGTTTTTCTTGACATTACCTTGCGTAAGATCAAGTAGAAACCAGCAGCGCTAGCTGCACTCATCCATATTATACTCATAATTATATTTATTATAGGTTATTATTTACATAGTATTTTAGTTTGGTAAGTTCATCATACCTAGCCATAATTGTTTCATCATATTCATCATCAACGAAGTCTGCTATATGTCTGCGATGCAGCTCTAGCCTTTCTTCTATATATTGCTTATAAACATGCAGTTCATGCATAGCGTCCATAGATTGATCGTTTAGATCTTGTTCTATTTGTGCTATTTTATTGCGTTTTTGGGCTGCGTTTGCCCATTTACTTATTGGATCTTTCATAATTCAAATGCTTTATTAATATTAGTTCTTATTTCTTCAGACTTTATTTGTCTGTCCACCCATTTTTTACCGCGCAATCCAGGATATTCTTTTTGCAAAGCACGTGAACAGCGTTCTATTGATTTGGGTTTAGGAAATACTTTAGTGATAAACATCATGTGTAACAGTTGTTCTGCTAACATTTTTTTATCTTCCATACATTCCCATATTATTCGAGCAACTAATCGTTGATCGTCATCACGGTATATATTTTCCGTGTCATTTAAGAGTAGGTTATATACTCTATCTTTTACTGTCTTTTTCATAGTGATAGTTATAAAGAGCGTAGCAGTAAAATACCACTACGCCTATTAGTAATTTAATTGTCATTATTTTAAGAAATCACCAAGCTTGTTACAAGCTAGTTGGTAGTTAGAAACTTGTTTCTTCTTGAATTTAGCAAGGTAAGTATTAATGAATTTACGTTTGCGTCTGTTGTATGATGAATTAAAAGCTTCAACTATTTTTTCAAAGTTGATAAAGCTATCAGCTTTTTGTGTTTCACCGTCAAGGAATGTGATAGTCATCGCTACCTTATCGGTGCTTTTAATAATCATAGAAGCGTTTTCTCTACGAAAAGCTTGGTGTGCTCTTTCGTATGGATTAGCTTTTACTGCAGCAAGCAGATCATCATACTTATTAGTAAGTAGGAACTCGTCCCACTTTTTATCTGATGTTGCTGCTTCAAGGTATTCAAGTTTGATACCTTTGTTGTCCATCGCTGATCTATCGTTCAGCAAATAGTTTCTAATTTCATTAGTTTTCATATTGGTTTCCCTATTATAAGCACTCAAGGGTTCCTATTTTTTAGAGTACTGGTTAATTATTTTATTATTTTTAGTATTTCTTGATACTGTTTAATTTGTTCATTGTTTTTATAAATATCTGACATTAACCATGAAGGAGTATCCGAATGATCAATAGGATTTCCACCGTTTAGATTATCTATTAACCATTCTGTATCTTTTTCTATAGATTTTATTTCTTTTTCTATATAAGATTCTGTATGAACAATCTTTGCTGTTAATCTATCTACCTCAGCTAACGCCTTGCGTAGCTCTAGGTTCTTTTCTAATGTATTATCCATTTTGTAATACTGTTATTGGGTTAAACTTTCTTTTAGGCACATACTTTTCTTTCAAAGCATTGCACACTTTGATATTGTTACCAAAGTTTTTTGTAATGAACTTGGTAATATATCTTTGACGCAGAGTTTCATCTGGGTTAAGATA
>CEWG01037518.1_pt1 | contig 17000 bp, 17 predicted proteins | sample 361411 | NCBI WGS metagenome assembly CEWG01 (sample SAMEA2622173, study PRJEB7988) | marine metagenome | biome: marine biome (ENVO:00000447); feature: surface water layer (ENVO:00002042); material: "saline water (ENVO:00002010), including plankton (ENVO:xxxxxxxx)" | depth 5 m | reverse complement strand
AGTTATATTTCATCAAGACAAACTACTTCAAATTCTCCAAAGGAATGAATATTGGTGGAACGTCATAAGAGAATATGTGTCTACTAGTTTTTGGCGGGAATAAGTCTCCAGAAAGCGACATGTTAATCACATCAGTCTTCGAAATTATGTTTAATTCTGAATGTGGCCATGTTTCAACAATTATATCTTCGTCATTTAGATAATCAACACAAATTGCCGGAACGGATGTTAGACCCAACAAATTGGCTACAGAAAAACGATGATGTCCATCTAGTAGTGAACCCGTGCTTTTATCAACAATCAGAGGCTTGGTAAAGCCGCCCCACTTTTTGGTCATCTGTAGTAACTTGTCCCTTGCCTTTTCTTTAATTTCTTCATGGGGTTTTAGCCACTCAAGCGGTACCAAAGTCACCGAATCATCACCCCACATAATTAATTCGAAGATGATTTGAAGGATAATGCTTTGGTGCAATTGATTATAGCAAGAATGGGGGAGATAGTTTGGGACAACTGATACTGGGCAAAGAAGCGGATATCGCTGGCTTAATGTGCTCGGCTCAAACTAGTAAATATCTCGAAAATTTACCCAATGATTTAATTGTAATACTAAATAAAATATCAACAAATGGTGGCGGTGTTTGGATAGTTGGAGGTGCTGTCAGAGATTGGTTAATTGGTCACAAGCCAGAAGATATTGATTTAGCAGTGGATTTTACTCCAAAACAGATGTTGGAAATTTTCCCGAATGCCATATTAACCGGAGAAGACTTTGGAACTGTATCGATTCGAGGTAAAAACTGCTTGTATCAAGCGACTACTCTAAGAAGTGATGGGAAATATTCCGATGGAAGAAGGCCTGAAAAAGTGACATGGGGGGTCTCGTTAAAGGAAGATTTGGAAAGAAGAGATTTTACCATTAATGCTATGGCAATTGACGTTGCTAGGAGGATGTTGTACGACCCGCACAATGGTAGAAATGATATTCAAAGAGGAATCATAAGAGCTGTAGGAAACGCGCATCAAAGATTATCTGAAGACGGTCTAAGGATTATGAGGGCGTATAGATTTGCTGATAGGAGAGATAAAGGTGTTTGGGAATTAGAAAATAGTCTTGAAATATCAATTTCTCAACAAAAATATATGTTAGATAATGTGTCTAGTGAACGCATATTCATTGAATGGAAGAAGATTCTATCGGGACAAAATTCTAGCCGCATTATCCAAAAAATGGCACTTATGGGCGTTTTAGACAGATTTTTAATTGGGAATTGGGATGACAAGTATACAATTTTTGAAGCATTAAGCATGGACCTCTCGATGTTTTCCGGGTTAGAAAAATTTGCACTTATGTTAAGTGAAAATAACCGAAATGAAGTCGCAATGATTTGTGATAAATTAAAAATGTCTAAATCTGAAAGAAGCCAAATCGTTTCGATACATAATAGATTTGGGCATATTCCCGAATTGAACAAACAGTCATTGAGGAAATTTCGATTTATTTTACAAGATTTTACCATTAAACATCTTACCTTAGAAAAGATAATTATCGATTCTAAAGTTTCTATTAGAGGATCTGGTATTCCAATTTATGATAAGAATTTAGTGGAAAAAATTGTCAACTCTGTTCAAAGCCTTGAAAAACAAAAAACCCAACGTGAACCGCTTGCTGACGGTAATTGGATAATGATTCAAACTGGTTTGAATAAAGGTCAGAAATTAGGTCGACTGAAGTCTTGGCTACACACCATACAAATCGAGAGAGATTTAGTAAATCTACCACAGATTGAAAAAGTTCTCTCGACACTATCATGGAACAACACGGATTTCAATAACTGGCCAGAATTGAAATTCCCATAGTTGCAGTAATTTGAATAGTTATGAGCACTACGATTATACGAGGGGCGTAAATGGTTATTGAGCAGTTGGAGAGAAAGCTTTCTTCGGGAGCAGGTTTGAATTCATTAACCGACAATGAATTATCGCAATTGGCTATGCACTTCGTTGGAGACGCTCCACCATCGCATGTTCCAAGAGAGACCGTAATCAGTATTTTGTCAGAACAGGATAATGTTCGAAAATGGCAGCAAAATGTAATCGAGAAAGCTAGGCAGTTAGCAAGCAGTAAAATTTCTGGAGCAGTTGAAAATGTTCAGTCGAATATAGAACAACACTCCGATAGCAAAATGGTGTCAATGATAAAAGAAAAATTTGGCAAGTGGCTTATTGATTCAGGATTTACTGTCCCTGAATTGACCGCTAGATTGGACAGAAACGTCGATGGCACAATTACGATGGAAGAAATTTCCGAATTTATTTTTGATCTGACTGGGAGTCAACCACCAAGCTGGGTACTAACTCATGTATACGATGTCTTGGACCTAAACTCAGATGGAACGATTGAAGTTTCTGAATTATGGTCTTATCTTGAAGAAATCGGATTCGAAATTCCTAAGATTGAAGATCCTTTAATCGAAGAATCGGAAGTGACTAAATCCGACGATGATTCTCCAGACGCTAAATCATTCGTGTCTGATGATGAATTTGAAAGAGAGTTAGATGAGATTGATGATGAGAATCAACAAGAACCTCAAGTTGAACCGAAAATTATCGAATTTGAACCGATTGTTGAACAGCATGTGGAACCTGAAGAAGTTGCTGAAAATGATAATGCTATATCAACCTCTATCGAGAAAACTATCGAACTTTTAGAAAATTCAAAACTTCACAGTGAGGCTTTGTCTATAATTTCTAATTCAGAAGCCGGAAATTGTACTCTGCAAATCGAAAGAGTTGAAAATAATTTAATGGTATCAGATAGTTTTCGTGGAGGTAAAACTCTAGTTGGGTTATTAGACGGTGGACCGTACAATGTAGCAGTACTCTTCGAACCCGAATTTAACGAATTAATTGAACAGCAATTGTCAAAGGCGAAAGTTGTCAAATTTAACGCCAAATTATTCGAGTGGTCAAGTGGACTTAGACAAGCCAAACTCAAAGGCAATTCACTGGCTATTCGAGATTAAACTAATGAACGAGAAATAACAATTCTTTGAACTTCTTGAGTTCCTTCATAAATTTGGGTTATTTTCGCATCTCTAAAGAATCTCTCCACTGGGAATTCTTTGGTATATCCATAGCCTCCCAAAACTTGTATGGCTTTTTCTGATACCCACATGGCAGTATCGCCAGCATACAACTTGGCCATGCTTGCTTCCTTAGTATGTCTTGGACCACCATGTTCATAGTGTTCTTGCTTTGCCCATGAGGCTTTGTAGACTAATAAGCGTGCTGCATCTATCTTGGTGGCCATATCTGAAAGATAAGCCATAATCATCTGATGGTAAGCGATTGGTTTTCCAAATGCTTCTCTCTCATGGGAATACTTCAGGGCGGATTCATACGCTCCCTGGGCGATTCCCAATGCTTGGGCCGCAATGCCAATTCGGCTGTTATCTAAGGCATTCATGGCAATTGGAAACCCTTTACCGATTCCCTTCAAAACATTCTCCACAGGTACTTTACAATTTTCTAAAATCAGTGTACAGGTGTCTGAAGATCTAATTCCAAGTTTATCTTCTTTCTTTCCGACTTTAAATCCTTCAAAACTTGAATCAACAATAAATGCGGTAGTTCCGCCGTGCTTCTTAACTCCATAATCAGGATGATCGACATCCTTAGCGAATAGAACAATTATTTTTGCTTGGGCTCCATTGGTGACCCACATTTTTTCGCCATTCAGAATGTAGTGCTTACCGTCCTCGGATAATTTTGCTTTACAAATCATAGCGGCTGCATCAGTACCAGCACCTGCTTCGGAAAGCGAATAGGCTCCAACTTCACCTGCGGCCAATCTTGGAAGATATTTCTGCTTCTGCTCTTCGTTTCCGTGCAAGGAAATTGTCTTGGAACACAGGCCTACATGGACACAAAACATCACTCCGAAAGAAGGATCTACTCTGGATAGTTCTTCAACAATAATCGATTCTGAAATATCATCTACAGGGGAGCCACCATATTCTTCAGGAATTGTAACCCCTTGAAGGCCATATTCGATGAACGACTCCCATTCTTCAGAAGGAGGTGTTTGGGTTTTATCTCTGTGCTCAACTGTGGGGGCAAGTACAGTCTCAGCAAAGTCTCGAACCATTTCTCGAATCATTTGCTGTTCATCGTTTTCTGCAAAATTCATATCTCTCCCTGTACTACCCAAAAGGCCGTGTTTCTTAACCCGTTTGTATAAAATAAAAATTTCATTTTCCCAAACTATTCAAATACAATGCCTCTGAGGCGCGTTTAGGAGGAAATGTAATGGAAGATGAAACCCTACAATTTAAGGTTGCTCACAATAGGAAATATTCTACTTCTCATTTGTGGTACCAAGAAAAAGATGACAAACTGATGATTGGAGTTAGCGAATTTCTAAAATTTGAAATTGGCGAAGTACTAAGAATTATTTTGCCACAAGCTGAAACTGAGGTCGATGAAGGAGATGGAATGTTTTCAATTTGGACTGCCGAAGAAAAACTACCTTTTGCTGCCCCTTTCTCTGGACTTATTACCGAAGTTAACGGAGAAGTTGAGTATAGTCCTCACCTAGCTAATGAATCGCCATATGACCTTGGCTGGATTATCATTCTTGAACCCCATAATCTGGATCTAGAACTACTCTTGGACCCAGATGAATATGTTGATTATTTAGCAGATCTATGAGTGGTGCCATTATGAATGCGATGGACCTCTTACGAGAAAGTCTCGCAAATGCTCCAGTAATTTGGAAAGGTGATTACCCTTACTTTATTCACCCCGTAACTGACGGAGTACCAAGACTTAAGCCTGAGGTAATTCAAGCAATTATCAAATTATCAGTCCCACTAGTTGATTGGAATGAAATTGATGTTATTTTAGGAATTGAAGCTATGGGTTTACCATTAAGTGCACCTCTCTCGATAGAGACTGGTATTCCTATGGTTGTTGCTAGGAAGCGAAACTACGATCTTCCTGGAGAAATTGAAATAAATCAACAAACAGGATATTCAAAGGGCAGCATTTTTATCAATGATTTGATACCAGGAGAAAAAGTTGTCATAATAGACGATGTTATTTCCACAGGCGGAACTATGAAGGCAGTCATAGAAGGCGTACGAAAAACCGGAGCAATCATACAAAACACTATCATCATTGTCGAAAAGGGTTCAGGTATGGAGGAGTTGAAAGGCGAAAATCCGGACATAAAATTCAATTCCTTGGTCAAACTTGAAATGAACGGTGAAAAGATTGTTATCTTAGAATAGGAGTGGAATAAATTGGACCTCAATAGACATGAATTTCAACTAGACGAACTAGTTGAAAGAATCAAGGCAAACGACCTGAAATTGGTCGCATTACAAGTTCCAGAAGGTCTTAAAATGCAAGCTTTGGAAATGATGGATGAAATCGAAAGTGAAACATCGGCTAGAGTTGTTTTATCAGCCGACCCTTGCTACGGAGCATGCGATTTAGTGCATGATAAAATGCAGAATATAGGCGTTGAATTAGTCGCTCACATGGGCCATTCACAGATGAATATTGATTCTGGAATGGCAACTCAATTTATTCCTGTAACCTACCACGGTAATCCGGAAATTGAGCCGGTTCTGCCTTACTTGCATGCACATCGAGAAATTGCTAGAAGTCGATTAAATGATGACTCTGGACCAGTTTTATCCGAACTCGAGGCATTGGATAGATTCGAAGACATGGTTGGAAGAGTTGCCCCGTTAACTGACACTAAGCTAGGCTTGGTGGGAAGTATTCAACATCTCCACTTATTGCCTACATTCAAGAAACATTTTGAAGATGCCGGATTTGATGTCACTATTCCAATAGGCGGGGCGCGACTTTCATTCCCCGGCCAAGTCCTTGGATGCAACTACTCTGGTGATGACCCCACTGTTGGGCATTACGTGTTCCTTGGTAGCGGAGATTTTCATCCGATTGGTTTGGTACTTCATACTGGAAAGCCCTTGGCAATGCTAGACCCATATTCTGGTGATGCAATGGAAATGGGTCGAGAAAGGATTGAGAGAATTCTTAGACAGCGCTCCGGCTTGATAATGTCATCAATGGATAAGGAAAGATTCGGTATCCTAATCGGTGCCAAACCAGGTCAAATGCGTCGAAATTTAGCTTTACGGATGAAAAAGAAATTGGAAAAGCATGGTAAGAAAGGTTTCTTACTTGCTATGGAACATGTTGGACCAGAACTGATAGATTTTTATCCAGTCGATGTTTTTGTAAACACGGCATGCCCTCGAATAGCCATCGACGACGCAGTGAAATATGCTAAACCTATGATTACCCCGTATGAACTGCAAGTTGTATTGGGAGACAAGAAATGGGAAAACGGCTACAAATTCGATCAGATTCACTGAGTTCTTCTTAATCATGAACAAAACCTACTTCCAGCCGTATACTGGACCACATCTTTTAGAACGGTAGTCACTAGCAATCAATTATATGGTGGACTACCTAGATCGGTTAGGTGCGGGATTTATCATCGATAACGATGAGGTCCTAGACTTTGATTTTGTTCCCACCAACATTGTTGGACGAGAGGAAATACAACGCGAGTTGGCAAACAAGTTCTCTTCAATAGCCGACTCAAATTCCAGTTGTCGTGCAATAATCACTGGACCCGTTGGAAGTGGTAAAACAGTTTTAGCCAAGACTTTTTGTCGGGACTTGCAGAATCATCTGGTCAACAAAAGAGAAATTCTTGTATCCCATGTTAACTGCCGCAATGCCTCAACAAGTACCAGAGTGGTTCAAAGAATCCTGCATGAAATTGACCCTGGACATCCTGATAGAGGTCTTTCAACCGGAGAATTGTTACTGAGTTTAAGAAAAATGATACGTCGGAATTCTTCTCACCTTATCGTAGTGTTAGATGAAGTCGATCACATGCTGAGAAAATCGGGAGACGATTTACTGTATCAACTTCTCAGAATTGACGAAGACCAACAAGGCAAGGGAACATTGTCTCTAATTTTAATTAGCCAAGAACAGGTTCTAGATGTTTTAGAAACCGCAGTCATTTCTAGAATAGGAAAGACGAATCTTTTACCAATTCCTCCCTACGATTACGAGGGATTGATTAAAATCGCTGAACAGAGAGCAGAAATGGCCCTCCATGAAGGAACTTACACCAAGGATATTATTTGCTTAATCGCCGAAAAGGCTGTTCCAAGCGGTGATGCAAGGTTGGTCATTGAATTAATCAAAGCCGCAGCAAAGGCAAGTGAATTTAGACAAGATGCTCACACTGACAGAATTATTACCATCAACGATGTTCATTCACAAGACAAAATTTTGGCAGTTGAATTAATCAGCGAAATCGAAACTGTAGATGACTTAAAGCCACATGCGATGCTCGTTCTTCTTAGTATCTGTCGAAGATTAAGAAAGAAGGAAACCATGACCACAGGTGATGTGGAGAATTTATATGAAGTAGTTTGTGAAGAATACGAACAAGAAATGAAGAGTCATACAACCATTTGGAAGTACCTTAAAGAGTTAGAAAATCGCCAAATTATTGTTTCGAGGATTGATACCATAGGCGAAGGTAGAGGGAGAACCACTCATCTAAGCATGCCACATTTTCTTCCCACGGACATTGCGAAAAGGGTAGAAATGTTACTAAAAAAACGATTGAAATGAATTTTCAGCGACTGTAGACCATGCGGTGAGGCTAAATACGGGTCGATGTTCGGCAAGGTGTCTTAGAGTGATTACTATGGCTGTCGGTCAACAAGGAGAATTCGTAGCTGTCGTTAACGACACAAACCCAAAAAGTGGCGGTAAAGCCTATTCACTGAAGATTTCCGGTAATAATCATTCTCAATTATTAGGAAAGAAAATTGGTGACGTCATCGATGGAATTTTTGTTGGTGAAGGAGAACAAACTCTGTCAGGGTATAAATTAGAAATTACCGGTGGGTCCGACAAAACTGGAACACCTCTCAGAAGAGATCTCGATGGAGGCTCAAGACAATCTGTTCTGGTAACTCGCTCAACCGGATTTAAAGGCCACAATTTGGTTTTCAAGACCAAGGGTGGCGAAAAGAAAAGATTCAGATACAAACCCGACGGTCTTAGAAAAAGAAGAAACTTTAGAGGAAATACAATCAATCAAGATACAAGACAAATTAATTTGAAGGTTATCGAAGCCGGGAAAAAATCACTAAGTGATATTCTTGCCTCACAAAGCGAGGAAGCATCGGAGTGAATCCCGAGAGGGTTGTCGTAAATTAGAGGAGGGAGTAAATGTCAAGAAAGCTTCCTTCACAACCAACCGTAAACATAGGACTTGTTGGCCATGTTGACCACGGAAAGACTACTCTAACCAAAGCACTATCTGGAATTTGGACAGACACACATTCGGAAGAAAGAAAACGTGGTATCTCTATCAAACTAGGATACGCAGACACCGCCTTTTACAAAACTGATGACGGCACTTTTTATCCATCTGGAAGACACCCGGAAGGAAAAGAAGACTCTGAAAAGGAACTTCAAAGAGTTGTTTCTTTCGTTGATGCACCCGGTCACGAAACTCTAATGGCGATTATGATTACTGGTGCCTCCATAATGGATGGAGCGTTATTGATGGTTGCCGCAAACGAGCAATGCCCACAACCTCAAACCAGAGAACATCTAATGGCGCTAAATATTTCCGGTATTAAGAATATTATCGTAGTTCAAAATAAAATTGACCTTGTGACCAAAGAAAGAGCCATTGAATCATACAATGAGATCAAAGAGTTCCTAAAAGGAACAGTTGCGGAAAATTCACCGATAATTCCTGTTTCTGCTCATCACGATGTAAATCTAGATGTTCTAATCGATGCAATTGAAACGACTATTACTACACCAGATAGAAGCGAAGATTCTCGAGCAATAATGCATATTGCACGTTCTTTTGATATTAATAGGCCTGGTACAAGACCCACGAAGATGCGTGGCGGGGTAATTGGCGGAAGTATTGTTGAAGGTGAATTCAAAGTTGGAGATCAAATTGAAATTGGTCCGGGAAGAAAAATCGAAAAGGGCTCTAAAACTCACTGGGAGCCTATTTCTGCCACTGTTAGCAGTATGCAGGGGGGTGGAAACAACCTAGAATTAATGCATGCAGGCGGGCTTTGCGGAATGGCAACCGAACTAGACCCTTCAATTACTACATCCGATAATCTGTCTGGTCAGGTAGTAGCTTTGAAAGGAAATCTTCCTGAAGTTCGTTCAAAAATTAATATTTCAGTCGAACTAATGGAGCATATGGTTGGTGGAGACGGAAGCAGTGCGGATAAGATTCATCCTTTGAGAAATAACGAGATGTTGATGATTAATGTCGCTACTGCTACTTCTGTTGGCATTACTAGGAATGCTGAGAAGAAAAAAACCAATCTCGAACTTAGATTACCTATCTGCGTTGACCCTGGACAGAGAGTTTCCCTCTCTCGTAGAATAGGTTCTCGATGGCGATTAATCGGGTATGGTATAATCCAGTAGAGGATTTCATATGTCGCAAAGCATTATTGTCGATGCTTGTGGATGGGTTGCAGTTATTGATTCAGGAATAAATATTGATCTTGAACTTGAAAAAATATTTGGCACATTCGAATTAATTTTATTAAAATCTGTGTTAGATGAATTAAAAGAAATTGAGAATGATAGGCCAAAAAGAAAAACTCTGTTGATTCCGATGCTTGAGAGTAAATCAAAATTAATCGAAAATAATGAATTTACTCACACTGATGATAAGATATACTCAATTTCCGAACAATTTGAGCATGCAGTTTTAACTGTCGACAAAGAGTTAAAGAAGCGACTATACAAATCATCAATTAAAGTAATTGAAGTAAATAAAAATAATCACTTGAACGTTATCGAAAATCTATAGAAACTAAGGTAGAGTGAATAAAACGTCATCCTCATGACCGTCTAAAAATCCTAATTTGACTCCAGCGTCAATCCATGCATGAGCATAATTTATGGCACCAAAGGCTCTAACAAAATCACCATTATTTAGAAAATGACGAGCATCGAAGGAATAGTCATCCGCCATCCTTAGTAAAATAATCAATTTCTTGCCCTCTTGGGAATCTTCCTCAACTAGCGGAGTAGCCTTCTTCCTCGCTCTGCTAGTGATGTCGAGATATTTTTCAACTCTTTCACGCGTTAATTTCTCTAAATCTTCACTCATTCTCCATCCTCCTTTTGTCTCTTTAACAGTCGCCTAACATCCTCACTTCTGCCCAGCGACTGGTATAGTTCCACGGCAAGAGATAGTCTTCCCTCATCTTCGGCATTTCTCGCCCTTTGGAATAGTGCTTTTCGGTCTTCCCAATTCTTTGCTAAAGCAGCGTCAGCGGCAGCCTTGTACCGGCTTTCCCTTTCTGATTGAGCTAAATGAGGGGCCGTCCAAAATCTCACCAAACCTTGACGGGTGGCTGAAACCATCGAATCTGCAGTTAGGGATTCGAGCATATCACCTAAATTCATTCCTTTACCTAATTCTGTAACTTCATTCTTCTGACTACTGGAAATGAGAATTAGGTGTCCTTCAATTCCTAATACCCACCATCCATCTCCACACCTTATGCCTTCCATGGGTTCTAAGGAATCTGATTGTAAGCGTTCGATATTATCCCATCCAAAGGGATGAGGAACTCCTTCCCAAATCTCACCATTGCTTGATTGAAGTAGTAATCTTCCTGCAGAAATATTGGTCACCCAACTCCAGATTCGTTCCTCTAGTACGCGCTTTTGGTATTTTTGAGCAAGTTTTCCACAGCATAACTTACCGTCGCTAGATTGCCACAACAAATGCTCTCTATCCAACCATCCGACTAACCTGCGGACCTTACCACTATCAAAACGGCGGATTCCTTTGCCCTCATGAGTAAAAAGATGCAATTGTCCTTCTCTACCAGACAAGATCCATCCCCCACCTGGCCTTGATGAAATATCAGTGAATCCACCGAACGTAGATCTACCTTCATGAATCATGCTACCATCAATAGTTGAAATTACATAAAAACCATGAGCTGCAAGTACAGCCAAAATTCCGTTGTTAGCATCCATAGCATGTACTTTGAATGGCATATCTATTTTCCATCTGATTTCCCCGTTAGACTCTATCAAAATCAGTTCGAGTCCACTGCTAATAGCGACTCCACCTTCGACTGAGGCGATACAGGCGATTCTAGTTGGTGCTTGCCAAGACCAAGAAATAGTCCAAGTCATTACTCGACACCCCCGATCAGTCCCCAAGCAGTTAATTGGGCTCTTGCCGCCTGTGTTAACTGAAAATAACGACTACGTCCAACAGTTCTAACATTCAAAATTCCAAATTTTAGTAATCTATTACTAATTTGTGATAATCTAGGTCGCTTGATTTTCAATTCATTCAGTATTTCTACATCAGAAGGTGAAAATCTTCTCTGCTGAGCAATTGATACAACATAAGATTCACTATTTGATAGAGATGAGAGCGCCAGAGGGTTCAAAGCGAAATCTTGCTTTTCACCTTGCTTTTCTCTTCGCATATTAGATAACGCTGCAGCTAATTTACTGGGATTTGCAGAACCATTGTCTGAAGATATATTCACTACTAGTAAATCATGCAGTGCTTTGATTAACGGTGAAAGTTGGTCATAATTTTGTGAATTATCAATTGCCTCGTTAAGTTCTATTTCGCGATATTCCCCTACTACCTCATTCAAATCTAATGGTTGTTCTAAATCAAGCTCAGGTAACCCGATTTCATCATGAATAAGTGCGGCCGATTCTTCTTCCGAATAATCCATTTCAATCTTTGGTGGTTCAATCAAATCCTTCGAAACCCACAACTCTGCGCCGTTAGAATCATCATCTTTTACCATTTCCTTGGATTCGTCATCTGTTTCGATAGGAAAATCCCTAGTTCTGCCAAGTAAAGCATTGAATGTGCCAGCATTAATTGAAGGTCTTGGGGTGGATTCGGCAACTAATATCTCATTGCTGTCAGGCGTGGCTGAAAAAGTAAATTCTTCAAGTGGTTCGTCATCTAATTTAGAATCTGATAATTCTTCTAAATCTAGGTCAAAGCCAAAAATTTCGGAAACTTCTACAGATGGAATATTTTCTTCAATAACTGTGTCCCTCTGCTGCCATGGGATCGAGGCATCAATAATGTCTGATTCTGGTGCGTGGATTTGATCTTCTAAAGATTCCACTGGTAATTGATTAACAACTTGTTGAGGGGTAAACTCTGTATTAGTTTCAATAGTTGAATTATCTCCACTCTGAAAATTTTCACTAAAAGAATAATCATTTGGTGAGTCAGAATGAATTGACTGATCAATTGAATCCCTCATGTAGCGAATTACTTCAGATGGTTTTCCACCACTCAACGAATGTAGGTTTTGTGCATCTTCCGTGGATAATTTAAATTCATTAGAGATTACCGAAGATACCCTTTTTTCGACCAAAACCTTGACTTCATCTACCGATAATGGTTCAAGCGTCTCGATACTAGCAAAACTGTGTAGAATACTATCCGGTAAGTTACTACGTTGTTTAGGTTCGATTACTACAACTATAACCGCCTGCAACCTTTCAAGCGAAGGGAGGGCATCGCGTAATGCAACTGTCATTACTGATGTCTCCACAGTTGGCATGTCTATTACTATTAGCGGAATCTTCGATTCATAAGTCCTAGATGCTTCCACAATTTTACGAACCAATTCATTTCTACTTTGTGGAATATTATAATCGATAAGTTCGGAATACAGGTTTTCTAAGAGACTGTGAGCAGGATTAGAGGCTGAAATGTGATCAATGTGAACATAAATTGGGGCCTCACTAGCCGAACAGCGAAGCAATGAGGTTCTTCCAGAACCCATTTCACCAACCAACAACAATCTTCGGTTAGATCTAAAATTGATATGCCTAGATATTCTTCCCCTGATATCTAAACGGCCCACGTAAAGTGATTTTTGACCGGTTTCCAAGGGACTGGTGGAAAATGGATTACCACTCAACATAGGAAAGTCAATCTGTAACCCCTTCACTCGCATGACCTAGCAATTAAGAATAGGTATTTGATGTTTCACCCAGAAAGGTAGTACAAGGTACCCGTTATTAGGCGTCAATCGTTAAGCGACAGAGGGTTTTTTACTCTAATTAACGGCTTGTTAACGCTTTATTAACGCGTTAATATTACCGTTAGAAGCGTTAATCTAGCGAGAAATGCAATGTCTCAAAATAAATACTTGGGATAATTTTAGACGATTACTTAATTGCCCAAGTCACCTACAGTGCACTGAGGAGAAGATATGCCAGTAGAAAATAGTCGTTTGAGCGGGTTTTTCCGCCACAGTGTGCAAGAAAGGCGCAATTTAGTCAAAAAATTGGCAAATTTAACCGATGAACAGGTCCAATCACTAGCTGCAAGTGGAGAACTTGATGACGATTCTGCCGATCGGATGATTGAAAACGTAATTGGAACAATGTCACTACCCGTTGGAATCGCCACCAACTTTGTTATCGATGGAAAGCACTACTTGATTCCATTCTGCCTTGAAGAGTCTAGTGTTGTGGCTGCTGCTTCCAATATGGCAAAACGCTGCTTGGAGATGGGAGGGTTTTCTACTCAAAACGATGCTCCAATGATGATTGGACAACTACAAATTTTAGATTGTTCTGATATCGAAGGTGCTCAATTAGCCATACATCAAGCCAGAGAAGAGTTGATTGGCCTCTGTAATAGTCTGCCTTCAACTATGATTAAACTCGGTGGAGGTTGTAAGAGAATTGAAACGCGAATAGTTGAATCCCTCTCTGGACCGATGCTAATTTTGCACATTATAGTGGATTGCCGAGATGCCATGGGCGCGAATGCGGTAAACACTATGGCTGAATTAATAGCACCCGAAGTGGAGAGATTAACTTCAGGAAGAGTCCATCTGAAAATTTTATCCAACCTTGCAGCCCACCGATTGGCTCGAGTAGAAGCCACTTTTACTCCCAAAGAATTATCAAATGATGGTACCGATGAAAATGGTCGAGAGATAATCAAAGGAATAATTGAAGCGCATCACTTTGCCTTAGCAGACCCCTTTAGGGCGGTTACTCATAACAAGGGTGTAATGAATGCCATAAGTAGCGTTTCTGTTGCGTGTGGACAAGATTGGCGAGCCATCGAGGCCGGTTGCCACTCATGGGCATCTTTCGCCAATGGCAAATATTCGTCAATGACTGAGTGGAAACTTGATGATGACGGAAATTTAGTTGGTAGTATAGAAACGCCAATGGCTGTGGGAATTGTTGGAGGAGCATCTAAAGTTCATCCCGTAGCAAAAACCAATATCGCTATACTCGGAGTTAATTCAGCAAGTGAATTGGCCGGGATAATTTGCGCTGCTGGTTTAGCCCAAAACCTTGGAGCATTACGTGCCCTTGCCACCAATGGGATACAAGCAGGCCACATGAAGTTGCACTCTAGAAACATGGCAGTTAGTGCTGGAGCAGTAGGAGAGGAAATAGATTTGGTTGCAACCAGGCTTCAATCGCATACTGGTCCTAAGACACAAACCACTGTTCAGAAAATTCTAAAAGAAATCAGAGATAACTAATCACTCTTCTTCGAAATCAAGTTTCGCTTGGATTGAACCTTGTGTCTGGCCTTCTTCTTTCAATACCTCTTTTCCAACGAGTCCGTCCAATAGTCCGGTATTTTGAACCTGTTCTCTAAACCACTCACGAACCCTTTTTCTGTCGGTATAAGGGCATCCAAAGGATTCTGAAAATCTCCTGGTAGTAGTTAGACGCCTGGTATTGCCATCTTTTCTACGATCAATCATCCCGTACTGGGCAAGTTCACGAACATAATCATACGCTTTCTGGCCCAATAATTCAATCAATCTAGACTGCGCCATCGGCTGGTGATAAGCAATAAGAGAAGCGGCCTTAAGCAATTTTTTAGGCAATTCCGTTTTTGCTTCTTTGGGAAGATGTTCTGCAATATCGGGCTTAACCTCTATGGCCCACCTATTGCCGACCTCGGCAATCTGTAAGGCACCACCTCTTCTCCTTTTGAGAGTTGAACGCAGTGAGTACAATGAGTCTAACATCTCATCTTCATCATAACCGAGCGATTCGCTTAATTCAGAAACTGTCATAGATTTACCAGCACCAAATAAAGTGGCTTCTAAGAGGGTATCAATTTGGATTTCAGTCATGTTAACACCTCCTTACTCAACCAACCATTCATGATTTTCGAAATCTTTTTCGCCGTCAGATATCTCAACTTCAAGAACTTCTGATTCTTTTGCGGCACCTTGGGGCTTAGATTCCTCTAAGGCTTTTCTTTCAGCCTCCTCAATCAGTCTAATTTTTTCCGCACGTTTCTTGGCAAATTGCACTGAGCCAGAATCTTCAGATTCTGATTCTATTCTAGATTTTTCATCTAAATCTAAAATTGCTTGTTGAACCTGTTGAAAATCATCTAAATCTGGCCATAAATCTTCTAAGAAAATTTCACCATCTGGAACTTCATCTTGACTAATAGATGCAAAACCACGATGGGTTAGGAATAATCCGGCAATAAATGAAGTAACCTTGGCTTCATCTTGATACCCCTCTGGAACTACTCCGAATAGCTCCTCTAAAATTGTTTTAAGATGGCCCATCACCAACTTCACCGGCACTTTACTGCTATTTCTTTCAGCACAAGAACGTCTCAATGCTGACCAACATCTGCCGATGTCCCCTTCAAGGTCCTCGTTGTGCATCCTGCTACCAATATTTTCTAGATAGTCTTGAAGTTCTTCTTGATGTGCAATCCTGTTTTCTTCCCTAAGCCTCAACTCCTCAGCGTCGTCAGCCGCATCCTTGAAAGCAGAAAGTAATTCACCCAGAGTAACAGGTCGACCTTCCTCTCTTCTCACTCTTTCTCCAAATAATGAAGGTAGTAATTCGTCAGCGTCGCCTTGAAGAATGGAATTGGTGAAGATGAATGCTTCATCGTCGTAATCAGCTTCCCATCCAAAATCAAACCCGTCATTCCATTCCTCTTCTTCATCATCTCTTTGGACTCGATCGAAAAGGTCGACTGCTTGGTGGTGGAGTACTTCCCATGACAAACGAATTAAGCGCCCACAAGCAGGTAAATCAAGATTTTCAGAGTTGTTTTTTACACGCTGAGTAAAGAACTTGAGAAATTTGGAAAGGTCGATATTCCAGGCATCTAGGCCTTCTTCCCTGACTAAGGACAATACTAATGCTACCGAGCGATCAAAAGGGTCGGTAAGTGACTGAAATTCCGCCTCCTCTGTTTCAGCAATTGAGAGTATCCTGTCGCCAAATAATTGAGCTTCAGAATCCTCCTCTCCCGATTCTAGAAGTTGATTAATGATATCTTGCCTAAGAAACCACTTATCTAGTACTGCTTGTTGTTCAGCCAAATTATCACCTCAAAGTTCCTCTTCTGACTCAACAACTTCTTGTTCCACAGTTTCAATAGGCTCTTCATTCGATATGGCCTGTCGTAAATCTTGCATTTCTTGAATGTCCTCTGTAAGTTCAGCAGTTCTTTCTCCAAGTCCTGTCATTGAACTATCCTCTTGAGTTTCAACGATATGGTTCAGTAATCCTCCAAGGCTACTTGGAGGGGGTAGAGGTTCAGGGACTTCAGGCATTTCAAATTCGACCTTTTCAGCCTCGTCTCTTCTCAATGCATTCATACTCGCAATCTTCTCAGCTTCCTTCTCAGCTTCAGCACCCAATTTTATTGCGCGCTCTCTGTCAAAGTCAACAATTCTGCGACTACAACCATCGCCACCGTGGGTTATGCCAATGTGGTGATCGGCAAGCCTTAGAGAAACTTTTCTTAACGTGACCATAATGAACTGTGCCTTTTTACTCCTCTGTCTGCACATCTCTGCAATTCTTTCAGCATTCGTACCATCAAGATTCTGGTCAACCTC
>CEWG01068566.1_pt1 | contig 17035 bp, 4 predicted proteins | sample 361411 | NCBI WGS metagenome assembly CEWG01 (sample SAMEA2622173, study PRJEB7988) | marine metagenome | biome: marine biome (ENVO:00000447); feature: surface water layer (ENVO:00002042); material: "saline water (ENVO:00002010), including plankton (ENVO:xxxxxxxx)" | depth 5 m | reverse complement strand
GGCATAGGCACTGGACCTAGAACTATTGAATATGAGAAAAAAGATTTTGGACCAGAATTTCAATCAGGCCAGGCATACAGAGAAGGTAGAGATAAAGATCTTTTTATAGACCAAGTTAACTTTGAAACCTTATGCGGTATAAACAATCAAGGTCAAAGTAATTTAACTAGAGGTCAAATGACAATACTTGAACCACATGGCGTAGCGGGTTTGTATGAAGAATTATGGGCAGGATCTATTTTCCAAGGACACGAGAATTGGATTAGAGCACCTTTTTTACTTGTTATTACTTTTGTAGGCAGAAAAGCAGGCAGTGACAAAGCAGAAGTTCCAGACAAAACTACTAGATACATTCCTATTATGTTTGCTAAAAGTGAAATGGAAATAGACGAGTCAGGTGCTAGATATAATTTAGATTTTCTAGGTTTTAGTGCAATTGGATCTGCCGCACCAAACGTAACACTTATTGAAGATACAGAAGCAGGGAATACAACAGAAAAATCAACAACACAATCAGTTTTAAGCCATCTTTTTTGGAAACAAAATATACACGAAGAAAAACGTTTAAAAGAAATAACAGAGAATGTTGAAAGACAAGGAAAGTCAGTGCAAGAAATTGTTGCTGATCGAGAAATAGATGATTTCAAACTTGCTGAAGCAGGCCTAGGTGGAGCCAATGGAAAAGGCTCTATGCGTGTAGAACCTATGATTCCAAACAAATGGTGTTTGTGGTTTGCTCCAGATTATGGTACATTTCCGTCAGACATAGGAAAACTGTCTTATTCTCAATGGGAAGGAGACCATCAAGGAGCATGGGAAGATCAAGGAACATATAATTTTGAACCGTATACAAATAAATTTTCAGGAGTTAAACTAGGAGCACTTAAACCAAACAATGTTACTAAGATTAAAAGTCATGATGAGAAAGTTCAAAAAAAGAATCAAGAAAATGAAATTAACACAACCCAGTATAACGAGGTCAAATCAGTAGTTGACACAGCCAAAGCGGCCTATGATGCAGAAAAAGCCAGTATAGTTGCACTTCTAAAAACATATGATATAGATTTTTACAAAGAGAAAAAACCTTTTACGCCTAGGGGAGGTGTAAAATTTGCTGACATAGAACATGAACAAGCCACTAAAATTAGTGACGAAAGAGAACAGTTAGAAAACATTGTTGAAGCAAAAACAAACTATGTCGGAACAGGAACTGCAGAACCTGTACCAGTTCAAACAACTCTTAGTCCAGATGACCTAGCAACTATTACTACGTCATTAGACAAATTAAGAAAGTTGAGTAGCACAATCTATATTGAAACAGGCGATCTGGTTAGAGCCAAACTTGCAATTCAAGAAAACCGCAGTGAAGTTGACAATTATAATAATGTAATTTATGATGTAGTTGGACAAGGTCCGGGTGCTTTTAGTTTCAACAAAGGACAAAATCTTTTAGCATGTATTGATGTAATTTTAGCAAATAGTGAGTACATGAAACTTTTTTCTGATAAAGCAGAATTAGATAGAATTATTTCAAGTGAGTATATTCCATGGTATAAAGTAAGCATTCATACAAAAATTATTGGCTTTGATACTTTTAAAATGGATTTTGCTTATGAGTATCATTTTGTTATAGATGAGTATGATATACATTACAGTCAGTTTCCAGGAACAAACATTATTTTTAGTACTGAAAGACTAAAACAACTTGCAGTAAGAGAATACAACTACATATACACAGGCAAAAATTTAGATGTTTTAAAATTTGATATCAAATACAATCATTTTCATTTTGTTCCTTTTGTACTACAAAATTTTGAAAAACAAGTTGCAGATTCAAGTGCTGAAACAAAAGAAGACAATCCAGTAGGAATAAAAAAATCAGTGTTTGAACAAAGTGTAGATTATCTTAACCAAGGTATATCAAACAAATTAGGAGCCTCGGGTTTTCAAATGACAGAAGCAGTTATGAAGCAAGACTATACAGGGATTGGTTCAACTGGTAATAATACACAAATAGCACAAACGTTACAAAGTTTCCTATATGAACCATTTGATATACAAGCAATGATACGTGCTGAGTTGCAAATAATAGGAGATCCTGTTTATATTATTGGTAGTGGAATATCCAACAGGCCTAGACTTACAAACAGTGATGTAATAGTGCCCGATACAGGAGAAATGAATACTTTTACTCGTGAACCTGATATAATTTTTAATTTTAAATTTCCAGCAGATTTACCAAGTGCTGACGAATTACGTGCAGGAGATCAATTAAGTAATTCAAATCAAAGACTGTTGCCTGGCCAATACAGTGGTCTATATAAAGTAGTGAAAATTGAAAACAGTTTTTCTGAAGGTGTGTTTACACAAAATTTACACATATTACGTAGACGAAATCAACAAGCAGATTACGTAAAAGGTGATCCAAAAGCAAACGAGGGGAATACATAATGACAATAGCAATTACAACAGGTGAACCGGTTTTCACAAAGTTAGCAGGCCAAACAGAAAGGTCTGAACACAATAAACCTACTGTGGTTACTATACCATCGAGTGCATCAAACAGAGTTTCTGTTGTATCTTCAGCAAAAGCAGTAGGAACAACATCAGCAGGTGATGGTGTGATATCAGCCTCCAAAGCGGCGGCAAAAGGCGCTACTGTTATGGCTGAGATAAATGCCGGTGTAGCAAAAGTACAAAGTGCTAAAGCACAGGCGGAACAAGCCAAAAATGATCCTGTATCTTTTGCTTTAAGTTCTATTCAATCTGCAACAGGATTTAGTATTCCTAGCAGTCCAGAAGGACTTGCTAATTTATTAAGTAAGTTTTCTAAACCTGATGTTACAAAAAAAACAGATCCTGCTGTTGATATTTCTAATGAAAAATCATCGTCCGAAGATGCAGTAGCAGGTGCAGGTGATATAGCCAGCCTAGCAGGAGATACAGCAAGTTTTATTTCAAAAGCAACAGCAATAGCAAGTAATCCTACAAGTATTTTACCAAGCGATATCGGGGGTGCTGTAACACAAATAAGCAACGTCGGTGGTGTGCCTGTAGACAATGTTATTAGTAAAGCAACTAGTAAAGTAACATCACCAGTACAATCCAGTTTAACAAAAGTTAAAAATGTTTCAGATACAACAACAGGAATTTTAACATGAGTGGAGTTTTTGCAAAAAGAAATAAAACTTTATTGCCTAACAAACCGAGCCAGCGAAGCGATAATTCAAATGAATCGTTTAGCAATATAGTACAGGCAGAAGTTGTTGAAATAATAGGAGGTGGTAGATTTAAAGTTGTAAAACTTGACGGTCCCACTACGCATAAAGATTCAATTACAGTAAGTTTGCTTTATCCATATCTAAGTTATCAAAGTTCAAATTACTTGCCAACTGATCCTAAAAATTTTGCAGATACAAGAACTGCTAATGGTTTTATGATACCTATTCCAGCAATAGGCACTAGGGGATTAATTGTAATGGGTAACAATAGTCAGAATGAAGGCTTCTGGATAGGTGCTGTAATGGCTGACGGTATAGGTAGAACTATTCCAGATTTTTCTTCACAAAGTTACACAGCGGCAGATAAAGATAAATTAGATGAATATGCAAGTCCGGTAGGTTTACCAGGATCAGAATTCATTCCTAGCACAAACGACGGAACAGTGCCGCGTCACAAAATAAAAAGTGCTATTCATCCTTTTGCTGAAGTCTTAAAAAAACAAGGATTGTTAGTTGACACTGTAAGAGGACAAACATCAAGCAATGTTCTAAGAGAAACTAATGCAGGTATATTTGGTTTTAACACACCTGGCAAGTTAGATAAATCAAAAAAACTTATCCCACAAACTATTAATGGTTTGAAAGAAAACGTAGAAATGAGAACCACTAGATTAGGTGGACATACATTTACAATGGACGATGGGGATTCCGTTGGAGAAAACAATTTAGTAAGAATAAGATCATCTAAAGGTGCACAGATATTATTACATGATTCACAAGAAATCATTTATATTGGAAACCAATCAGGAAGTGCATGGTTTGAAATGACGGCAGATGGAAAAATTGATGTATATGCAAAAGATAGTGTTAGTATTCACACAGAAACTGATTTTAACTTTAGAGCAGACAGAGATGTAAACATTGAAGCAGGCAGACATCTAAATTTAAAAGGTGTTGATAGAACACATATAGAAGCAGACAATTTAATGCTGTTAGGAAAACTTGGAGGACAAATTGAAACACGTGGCGATTTAGAAATGCAAACTAGAAGTTTCAAACTTGCGGCCAATAGCACTAGTTTCAGCACAGATGATCTAGATATCAGTAACAAACGTAACACAAAAATTAGAACTGGCGAATTAGATTTAGTATCGCAGTTTGGACAAAGATATAGTGCTGGTACGGGAATAGAACTAAAAACAAATGTAATTGCTAATCAAGTTTGGAATAAAAACAATTACAATCCGCAAAGACAATATCAAAAAGATAATTCAGTTGTTTTTGGAACACAATTCTTTAAGGCCTTACAAGCAACATCAGTTGTAGGAGGTGCACCAATACCCCCTGCTCCAGGACCATATTGGGCAATACTTCCTCCGGTCATTCCGAAAACTGTACACGGTGATGTAAGGATAGACACACAAGGACCTATAGCAACAGGTTCATTACAGGTGTCGTCAATTGGAGATATTATGCTTAACAGTACAACAGGAAAAATTAATGTTACAGCAAATGCACAACCTGTATATGTCGATGGAACTCAAGTACACTTAAATTTACCAAATCCTTTACCTGCTTTGCCAGTAGTTGCTCCAGCATTATCAACAGAAATAGTTCCTTTTGATACAGAAGCAGATATGCCAACTAATATTTTGGCATTAGGAGTTTTTGTAAATGACGTAAATGACAGCAGTTTAGAGTGGAAAGAAGGATACTATTCAAGCGATACTCCTGTTTATAGTATTATGAAAAGGATACCGCAACACGAACCATGGGCAGGACATGAAGGACTAGACAAAGGGCAAACAGACGGATCTGCAACAGACAGATTTATTAGCGGTAAATAGAGTTATGGCACAGTATAAAGAAATCACTATTAAAACTAACAGGACTGATGCAACATCACAGCCTGCTAGCCAACTATACAAAGGTACTAGTACAATAAATGAAAATAGCAAAAGTTTTGCTTTGTACGATACAGAATTAATAAAACAAGACATTTTAAATCACTTTAACATTCGTAAAGGTGAAAAAATATACAACGCAGACTTTGGTACTGTTATTTGGAACACACTATATGAACCTTTAACACAGGCAACTAGGGATTTAATATCAGAAGATGTTAGGTCAATACTAGATAGTGATCCAAGAATTGTGGTACAGGAAATTAATATAATTGAAAAAGAATTTGGTATTCAACTTGCCGTTGAATTAGAGTTTACACAGTTCAGCCAAGTAGAAAAGATATTGTTTAATTTTGACCGTGAAAATGGTATCTCAATGCAGTAAATAAAGTACGCAGTTAATAATTTAAGGTAAATATTAGCATGGCAAGTTATGATAGACAAAATTCACTTTTAGTTAACGAAGATTGGAGCAAAATTTATCGCTCCTTTACTGACGCAGACTTCACTTCATATGATTTTCCTACAATACGTAGGACAATGATCAACTATCTAAGAAAGAATTATCCAGAAGATTTTAACGATTATATTGAATCAAGTGAATATTTGGCACTAATAGATGTAATTGCATTTTTAGGACAAAGTCTTGCATATAGAGTTGATCTTAATGCTAGAGAAAACTTTATAGAAACAGCAGAAAAGAAGGAAAGTGTTTTAAGACTTGCTAGACTTGTTGGATATAACAACAAAAGAAATATACCAGCAAGTGGAGTACTAAAAGTAACAGGAATTCAAACTACAGAAAATATTGTTGACAGCACAGGTACTCCTTTAAGAAACAGATTTATACAGTGGAACGATGATGCAAATGTAAATTGGTTAGAACAGTTTATTACAGTATTCAACAATGTGTTTACAGGTTCAACTTTATACGGTAAACCAAATGCTTCGCAAGTGGTTGGAGGAATACAAACAGATCAATATAAAATTAACACAACAAATACTGATGTGCCTGTTTACAGTTTTAACAAAAGTGTAAATGGTGTAGGTACACTTTTCAATGTTGTAAGTGCAAATGTCGTAAATGGAAATATAATAGAAGAAACACCCGCTCCTGGTAACACACTAGGCGTATTATATAGAAATGATAAAAGAGGTAATAGTTCAGAAAACACAGGTTTTTTCTTTCACTTTAAACAAGGTGAATTATTACAAAGTAGTTTTTCAATAAATGATCCTTCAAGCAATGAAGTAATTAATTTAAACACACCTAATATTAACAATAATGATGTATGGTTGTGGGAATTAGATCAAGCAGGGACACCTGTAAACGAATGGACCAAAATTGATAGTGTATTAGGAACTAATGCAATTTATAACAGTGTGGTTGCAAAAAATAGAAAATTATATACAGTAATATCAAAAGACCAAGATGCAGTAAGTTTAAATTTCCCAGATGGCAGTTTTGGTGATTTACCAAACGGAAGTTTCAGAACATATTATAGAGTTTCAAATGGTTTAACTTATGCAATACGTCCTGCAGATATGCAAAATATAGGAATTGATATTTCTTATACAAGTAAAACAGGACAAACAAATACTTTAACAATTCAGTGTTCTTTACAATCAACAGTAACAAATGCTACTGCTACAGAATCAGTCACAAGCATAAAACGAAATGCTCCGCAATCTTTTTATTCACAAAACAGAATGATTACTGGAGAAGACTATAATACTTTACCTATTACTGCTAATCCGCAATTAATAAAATCAAAAGCAGTCAATAGAGCAAGTAGTGGAATATCAAGACAGTTTGAGATTAAAGATCCTACAGGAAAATATTCTTCTACAAATATTATTGCAGACGATGGTATTTTATATAAGAACGATTTCGAAATAGATTTTAGTTTTACTTTTAGTAGCAGAAACGATATATTAGGCATTTTAAGAAATAGAGTTGAACCTATTATTGCAGACGTTTCAACAAAAAGTTTTTATTATGATAAATTTCCACGTATTATAACAACTGGTTTAGATATAGATTGGGTACAATCAACTGAAACAAGCCTTGGTAGTAATGGATATTTTAGAAACAATCAAAATGGTGCTCCTGTTACAGTTGGTACTTTTACAGGAAATAACTTTAAATTTATAGCCACTGATGCAATGGTAAAATTTGTTCCGCCAGCAGGCAGATACTTTTTGCCAGATGGAAAATTAACTACAACAAAAACAAAAACCACAAGAGATTATATTTGGACCAAGATTCAAAATGTTGTTGGTGACGGTTCAAATGGTGGTAAAGGTGCATTAGATGACGGCACAGGACCTATAATTGTAAGTGAAAAAGTTCCTACTTTAGCAATACCTAGTCAAATTGTTCCTAACATTGTAACTGATTTGCCTAGTGATATTGAAACAGAACTTGTGGACTTAATTTTTAACAATAAAACATTTGGTATAAGATACAATCAAAGCGATCTAACATGGAAAATTATTACAAATGCAAATGTCAATACCATAGACACTTTTAGTTTAGATAGAGAAGGTGACTTAACAGGAACCAAGTCTGATAAAAGTTGGTTGGTGCTTTTTGAAACAGACGGCGAAACTTATACAGTTACCCATCGAGGATTAGATTACAGATTCGAAAGTGAAAATTTAGTACAATTTTATATAGACGCGAGAGGTAAAACATATGATCCTAAAACAGGAAGTGTTATTAAAGATCAAATAAAAGTTTTAAAAGTCAACGAAGATCCTGTGCTTTCTAGTATTTTAACTAAAGATTACATTTGGGAAATAACAGGTAGTATTAGAAATTTAGACGGATACGATGATATTAATAAAGTAAAAATTAATTTATATGATTCCGACGACGACGGAATGGTAGATGATCCTGATAGTTTTGAAAATATTGTAGCACCTGAAAGTTTAGATGGTAGATCATATAGAGACAAGTTTGTATTTTTTCAGTCTAGTGTAGTAGATAATCAAACAATAATTAAAAAGGTTCCAGCAACAAACTTTGTAATTTTTGATCAGGAAACAAGTATTCCTGCACTATCAGATTACACTAATGGACAATTATTTTATTTTTATGCATCTACAGAAAATATAGTTAAAAGTTATAACTCTACAACAGGGTCACTTGATTTAGAAAACACATACTTTGCAAGACCTGGTAGAGATAATATCAAGTTTCAATATATTCATAATGCTGAAGATAACAGAAGATTAGATCCAAGCAAAACAAATATTATTGATTTATATGTGCTAACAGAAGCATATGACACAATGTTTAGAACCTTTATAAAAAACGGAGGTCCAAGACCTACTGCTCCAACATCAGAACAGTTAAGATCACAGTTTGAACCTACTTTAGAAAAAGTAAAAAGTATTAGTGATACTATGATATTTCATTCAGTAAAATACAGAGAACTTTTTGGAGCAAGTGCAGATACAGATTTACAAGCACAATTTAAAATTGTTAGATCACCACAAAGTGTTATTAGTGATAATCAGTTAAAAAGTTCTGTTATAACAGCAATAAATGAATTTTTTGATGTGAATAATTGGGACTTTGGAGATACATTTTATTTTACAGAGTTGGCGGCATATATTCATAATCAAACAGCACCTAATCTTGCTGAAATAGTAATAGTACCAAGAAGCAACAATCAAGCATTTGGTTCATTATTTCAAATTTCAAGTAAGGCAGACGAAATTTTCATTAGTAGTGCAACAGTAGATAATGTAGAAATAATTGACAGTATTACGTCATCTAACTTACAAGCATCAGGAAATGTTATTAGTAGTGTAGAAAATGTAGGCACAGTTTCCGTTACTTCATCTAATACTGCAACAGTGGCAACAAGCACTGTGGCAACTAGCACTGCTATATCATCAGGAACTACAAGCAGTACCACTTCAACAAGCAGTGGATACAGTAGCAGTAGTTCAAGTTCATCAAGCAGTAGTTCATCAAGCAGTGGATCAGGTAGCGGAGGCAGTGGTTACTAATGGCTTACAGTGAAAATGAGAATACTCCAGTAAACGCACAAAACAAAGACAAATATAGAAATAGTGCGGATTTACTTCCTTTATTTTTTAGAACAGAAGCAAACAAAAAGTTTCTAGGGTCAACCTTAGATCCTTTAATTTCTAAAGGGCAACTTGAACGTGTAAATGGATTTGTAGGTAGTCGTGCTAGTAAAAGTGCTACGCCTCAAGATAGATATCTTCCTGAACCAACTTCAAACAGAAGACGTTACAATGTATTACCTAGTTTGGTAATTAGAGATGAATTTGATGACAGAACTGATTGGTTAGCAACATATGATGATTTAATAAACCAATTAAGTTTCTTTAATGCTGACACTACTAATCATGATAGAATGTTTTCTAACAATTATTATGCTTGGAATCCGCATATTGATTTTGATAAAATTGCAAATTACAGGCAGTACTATTGGTTACCTCAAGGTCCAAGTCCGGTAACAATTACAGGAAATGCCGAAGGCACTATTAGTTCTTTTGCAGTAACAAATAATGCACAAGGCGCCTATGTTTTTACTCCAGACGGAACAAGTAACAATCCTGTAATTAAACTATATAGGGGAGCAACATACAAATTTGAAGTAAACGCTCCGGGGCATCCTTTTTATATTAAATTAGCAAAAACTGTTGGAAGCACTGATGCATATTCTGAAGGCATTACTAACAATGGTACAGATAATGGTACAGTTGTGTTTACTGTTCCTAAAGGTGCACCAGATGTTTTATATTATGCATGTGGCAATCATCAAAGTATGCAGGGTATTTTTGAAATAAAAAATGCTGAAGAAGAATTAGCAATTAATATAACATCAGAAATTTTAGGCAAAGCAGAATATACAAGTACAAATGGAGTAAAGTTTACAAACGGATTGAAAGTAAACTTTACAGGAGATGTTACACCAACCAGTTACAAAAACAAAAATTACTATGTAGAAGGTGTAGGTACAGGCATTAAATTATTACCTGTATCAGAATTTGACACACCAGAAGGATACAGTCAAAATTTTGATTACGAATTTGACGTTGATGAATTTGATGCAAAGCCTTATGATGATGCAGAAGCAACACCGCAAAATCCAGAATATGTAACTATCAATAGATGTGCTATAGATAAAAATCCTTGGACTAGATATAATAGATGGTTCCATAGGGAGATAGTAGAACTTACTGCAAAGTACAATAATACTAATGTTGTGTTGGATGAAAATTTTAGAGCGAAACGTCCTATTTTAGAATTTGTTCCAGGCATTCAGTTACATAATTTTGCAACTGAAGGATTAGGTAATGTAGATGTGATAGACACAGATACTACAGACGTATTCAGCGACATTGAAGGACACATTGGTTATTATGTAGATGGTGTTGATCTTGCAGAAGGTATGCGTGTAACTTTTAATGCTGATCCAGATATAACAGTTAAAGGTAAAATATATACAGTAAAATTTATTACGCATGGCAACAAATCAAGATTACATTTAGAGGAGGCAGATACTCCTTTAGCGGGACAGGGTATAGTTGTTAACAGTGGTAAAAACAATAAAGGCACTAGTTGGTACTTCGATGGTACAAATTGGATCAAAGGACAACAAAAAACTACAATTAACCAAGCACCACTATTTCAATTGTACGATGCAGATGGAATAAGTTTTAACGATACAAAGTATGGATTATCATTTTCAGGTAACGAATTAGTAAGTTACAAACAGGGTGAAGGCACAAATGATAGTGTGTTAGGATTTCCAATACAATATCAAAACGTTTCAAACATAGGTGACATAGTTTTTGAATTTGATTGGGACGATCAAAGTTTTATATATTCAGATGGCACTAAAAACATTGTGCAAGATACTGCAAGTGGTTTAGTCAAGATTAATAAATCACTTACCACAAGTGTATACGAATCAGGTTGGTCATTAGTAAAAGAAAAATCACGTCAACGTATTTTACAAATAAACGATACTAATCAAACTACTCCTTTTTTAGAAATTACCTGCATACAAGATCCTGGGATATGGTTAAATGGATCTAATATCACAATTGATATAGGTGGCACATGTTTAAAAAATAAAACAGGATTTAATGCTAGAAAAGATGAAGCAACAGGCAAAAGATTATTTTTAGACTTTGTAACACCAGTCGAAGCAGACCAAAGGATCGTTGCAAAAATTACAACTGATAGATTACCTAATGAGCAAGGTTACTATGAACCTCCTGTAAACTTAATTAACAATAGTGAAAATAACGACTTAAAAACATTTACTTTAGGAAGTGTTACAGATCATGTTAATACTATATTCTCTAATGATACAAGGATAACAGGAAAGTTTAATGCAAACAGCAACGCAAGAGATTTAAAAGATTTATACAAATCTGGCAACAGATATATTAAACACAAAGGTAGTTTACTTCCAGCATTATTTGGTTTAGTAGACAATGAAACCAATATAGTAAAATCTATTCGTAAACATGCTTTAGATTATAATGTTTTCAAACAACAGTTTATTGAAGTATTTGATCAAGTAGAAATATCAGGATTACCAAGAGATGACGTAGATACTATATTATACAAAATGTCTCAAAACAAAAATCCACAGTCACCGTATTTTTACAGTGATATGGCAGGTTATGGTAGATCACTTATTAAATTAGAATACAAAGTAGATACTTTTGAACAACAAATTTTTGGTATTCAAAACAACTTTAAACTAAATGAAATAAGCAATAGAAGTATATACGTTTATTATAATGGTTTGCATTTAGTAAACGAAAAAGACTATGTTTTTGATCCAGTGGACAGCACAGTTGAACTAAAGATCAAAACAAACATAGGTGACAGTGTAGTTGTATATGAATATGAAACACTAGGAAACATAATTCCAAGCACACCTACTAAACTTGGTTTATATAAAAAATATGTGCCGAAAAAATATACAGACAAAACTTACATAAATGATACAGAAATTATTTTAGGTCATGACGGAAGTAAAATAGTTGCTTACGGAGATTACCGTGATGACATAATATTAGAATTAGAAAAAAGAATATACAACAATATAAAAGTAGAATACAACAGAAATGTATTTGACAGCAATCAATTTATTCCTGGTGGATTTAGAAAAACTGAAATAGACGAAAAAGTATGGAACAAGCATACTCAAGAAGATTTTCAGTATTGGGCAAATTTATATGAAGTAGAATATTTAAAAAATACTACATCTGTTGAAGGAGAAATTTTCTCTTACAATTATGCAACAGGACAAGATACAGTAAGCAATAACAAATTACCTGGATACTGGAGAGCCATATACAAAAAGTTCTTTGATACAGATATTCCGCATACTGCACCTTGGGAAATGTTAGGATACACAATAGAGCCAACATGGTGGAATGAAAGATATGGTTCAGCACCATACACAAGTGGTAATGAAATATTATGGAAAGATTTAGAAAATGGATATGATTTTGGAACAAGAAAAATTAATCCTATATATGCAAGACCAGGTTTATCTAAAATTATTCCTGTAAATGAATATGGTGAATTATTAAGTCCAGCAGAATGTAATTTAGTTAACAATTTTATTACAACTAATTTAGGCGTTGATTGGGAATACGGAGATCAAGGTCCATCGGAATATGCATGGCGTTCAAGCAGTTGGTATCCTTATGCAGAACAAATTGCACTTATATTAACAAAACCGTCTTTGTATTTGACTAGTTTATTTGATACAAGTCAAAATAAAATTAATTTATCAGAAAACTTAATATACAAAGATACACAAAAAATTATAGACTTTTCAGATGTTAAAATACACAATTTACTGTATGACGAAGTACGATACTTTGGTAGTGGTTACCATGTGTTTGTTGTAGATTACTTAAAACAAAAAAGTCAAGATGTAAAAACTGCATACCATGACAGACTAACCAAAACTAGTATGAATTTAACATACAAGACAGGTGCATTTGTTAACAAAGAAAGATTAAGAGTATTACTTGAAAGCAGTAATCCTAATCAACCGGACAAAAGTATTTTCTTACCAGAAGAAAATTATGAAATAGCATTTAGGAAATCTAATCCTATTGCTACTGCAAGAATGTCTGGTATTGTTGTTGAAGTTACAGATAGAGGTTACAAAGTAAAAGGTTATGACAAGTATCAACCTGTCTTTAACATATATAAACCAGTTGCATCACAAAGTGATAGAGCAGAAGTAGTAGGCGGAGTATCTGCTAACTTTATTGTTTGGCAACAGGAAAAATTTTATGGTGTAGGACAAATTGTACAGTATGATGGTAGATACTATAGAGTAAAAGCAGATCATACAAGCACAGAAACGTTTGATGGTAGTAAGTATAGTACATTAAGCGAATTGCCATTAACAGGCGGTGCTAGTGTAACTGTACCAACAAGATTTGAAGAAAAAATTACAAAAATACCTTATCATACTGAACTTGCTACCAAGCAAGATGTTTATGATTTATTGTTAGGTTATGAACAATATTTAAAAAGCATAGGATTTGATTTTGATAACAAAGTTGATGAAATTGGTGCAATAGGTGATTGGAAATTAAGTGGAAAAGAATTTTTATATTGGACTACACAAGGATGGCCTAAAGGAAGTTTAATTACTTTATCACCGTTTGCTAAAAAAGTTTCCTTTACATTTGGAACAGGACAAGTAGATAATGTATTAGATAGTTTTTATGAATACAGTATATACGATGCATCAGGAAATATTGTTCCTAGATCAAACATAAGCACAACAAGAGAAAGCAGTAAATTTACACTTAAACCTGTTGATACAAGTTTAGGATTATATAATGTACAATTAAATCTTGTACAAAAAGAACATGTATTAGTATTAGATGATAAAACTGTTTTCGGAGATGTAATATATGATCAAGAAGCAGGTTACAGACAAGAAAGAGTAAAACTTGTAGGTTTCAAAACTACCGAATGGGACGGAGATTTATATTCACCTGGCTTTGTTTATGATGAAGCAAAAATTTCACCTTGGGCACCATATAGAGATTACAACCTAGGTGACGTTGTATATTTTAAAACAAAATATTACAGTGCAAAACAATTTTTGCCTGGAGCCGAAACTTTCGATTACACACTATGGACATATCTTGAAAGACAACCAACTGCTGAATTACTGCCTAACTTAGATTTTAGAATTAGCAACTTTGAGGATTTTTACAGTTTAGATACGGAAACATTTGACGATGCTACAACACAATTATCACAACATCTAATAGGTTATCAAAAACGTTTATACTTAGACAATCTAATACAAGACACAACTGCACAGTATAAATTTTATCAAGGGTTCATTAAAGAAAAAGGAACAAAAAGTGCAATTGATAAAGTTGCTAGACTTAAAATTGATGATGTTCAGACTGATGTACAGTATGACGAAGAATGGGCGTTCAAAGTTGGAAGTTTAGGTAGTACATCTACTGTTAAAGAAATAGAATTTACTTTAGACGAACAAGAAAACTTAGACAATCCACAAGCATATGATTTTGTTAGTGCTGTCACAGTAAATACCGCTCCGGGAAATAATATACAACTACTTGCCAACAAGATTAGTGTTAAACCAAGTGACTATGACAACAATCCATGGCCTGTAACAACACTAGATGCAACAGCAGGTATAACAAGTGACTATGTAAATAAATTGCCTGTAGCAGGTTTTCCTAGATTAGACGATATACCAACTACTGCTTTTAGTTACGATGACCTAGTAGGAAGTAACATTATTAATGCACTAGATGACGGAGATTTAATTTGGGTAGCAAAAGATAAAGATACTAAATGGAATGTATACCAACTAAACGCCATACCTGCTAAACTAATACAAACAGACGATATTAACACAGGATTTACAGAAGATGAAATTACTTTGTTTACAGATGTACCGCATGGCTTAATAAAAGATCAAATTATTAGTATCAAAAACTTCAGTGAAGATGTAGACAATGTTTATATTATTAAAGAAATACTTTCAACTACAAGTTTTAAAGTAAGCGGTGGAGATGCAAGAGGAAGAGTCGATGACAGTGCAACAGGACAAATATTAGAGTTTAATAGTACTAGAGTTTCGCAACCAGATAATATTAATGATATAAAAAATGTAAGCAAAATTACACCAGGCACACTAGTTTATGCTGATGATGATGGCACAGGCAAATGGGCAGTGTATGAAAAAATAAATGCATTCACTGAAAACAAATGGGGTGCACCAAACGAAGCAGTAAACCAAACATTTGGTTCTCAAATAGTTACTGCAAATGCAGGTAGAACTATTGTAGTAAGTGCTCCTACTTTTGGTGATGAAGGCCAAGTATATGTATTAAACAGAGAATTTAACACAAACATTTCAACACTATCTGCAACACAGGGTTTTGCAGTATCCTTTAATGAAAGTGATAATATTATTACTGGAAACGGTCTTGGAACCAGTTTGGCAATTAGTAATGATGGCACAGTGCTTGTTGCAGGATCACCAAAAGCAAGTAATTTCAAAGCAACAGACGATAGTTCAAGAGAAGGATTTAGAGTAAGCGTTGGAGATTTTACAGTAGATGCTGACACATTTACACGTGAGGGTGTTGTAACATTACACACTTATAACACAGCAGACAATGTGTTCAAGTTGAATTATATTATAGGTAGCAGTGATCCACAAGATGATGCACACTTTGGTGCAAGTGTTTTAGTTTCAAATAATAAATTGATAGTTGGTGCACCTGGATATAATTCTAAACAAGGTAAAGTTTTCATATACGATAAAGTTGTTCAGGCAGATGGAAGCACACTTGATTGGGAGTTAAGCAAGTATCACACTCTTGATATACCAAATAGTAGAGATGGTGATTCATTTGGTACAGCAATGGCAGGTAACAAAGATCTATCTCTGATAGCCATTACAGCACCTGGTGTTGAATTGGTCGGTGATGATTCTTCAAGCAACAAAGGTGCAGTATACATTTACAAATTAGTATCAAATGATTACCAACTTGTACAGACAATAAGTTCTAGTACTTTTAGTGAAATCAAAGCAGGTGATCAGTTTGGTTATGCAGTTGCAATGAATGAAGATGCTAACACACTTATTATAAGTGCTCCATTTAATGATAGCGGAAATATTAATAGTGGTGCTGTATATTACTTTAACAGAACAAGTTCCGATAGCAGTGTAGAACAATACACATATCAACAGACTATTCTAAGTCCACAAACAGAACTAGAAGAAAAGTTTGGTGGGAACATAGCAATCAATCCGAAAGGTGATAGTATTGCAATTTGGAGTGAACATGGCAGAAATGTTGTAACAACAACATTTGATAGATTTACAAAATTTGACGACAGCACATTAACAAATACAAATGCACAAACAACATTTGATGCTAACAGTATGAAACTTGTTGATGAAAATTATGCAAGTGGTACTGTGTTTACGTATTCGTTGCTTAATACAAAATTTGTTTTCGGCCAAAAAGTCAATAGTGAAACACTTGATAGTTTTGATAGATTTGGAAAAGGTTTAAATTATACTGAGAATGCACTAATGATAGGTGCACCTAATCATAAAACAGATACTATAAACAATATAGGTGCTTTGTGGGTATATCAAAAAGTAAAAACAGGAGGATGGAATAAGTTAAGAACACAAGATGATCCAACTGATCCTTACTCAGTAAAGAAAATTTTAACTTACAATACAAAAAGTAACCAAGTAAAAGATTTCTTTGAAACTATTGATCCACTAAAAGGAAAAATTCCTGCACTTGCTGAATCAGAAATTACTTTTAAAACTGATGTTGATCCTGCTTCGTATACTA
>CEWG01204817.1_pt1 | contig 17066 bp, 13 predicted proteins | sample 361411 | NCBI WGS metagenome assembly CEWG01 (sample SAMEA2622173, study PRJEB7988) | marine metagenome | biome: marine biome (ENVO:00000447); feature: surface water layer (ENVO:00002042); material: "saline water (ENVO:00002010), including plankton (ENVO:xxxxxxxx)" | depth 5 m | reverse complement strand
ATGGTCTCGTGGGAATGATAGAGAGAAGGAACTCAGTCGTATGGCCGAATCACTTGGCGAATCGGGTAGGATAATGTTCGATAAGTTTCGATATGAATATAAGATGGGTAAGATAGAACGTCCACAACTGTCTGATTTTATTGAAGAAAATAAATAGCTCGAAAGTGCTTGACATTTGTTTTGATAACAGGTATAGTATAAGTATAGTCAAGAGAAAGAGAGATAGATATGAAAAAGATTTTAATTGCAATGACAATGATGATGACTGCGACAGGCGCTAATGCGTTTGAGTTCAATACCACCGGCACTAACGGTGATATTCTGAAAGCAATGATTGTCCAACAAGTCATTCAACAGGTCATTCCTGGCGGTGTTATCCAGAATGACAATATCAGAATTAACGGCAACCTTGCAACAAACAATCAAGTTCAACATCAGTGTTACACCAAGTTTGTTTATGATGCACAAGGTAATGCAAAACCTTTCGTGAGCTGCTTCTAATGTTTGAAGGCGTGAAAGAACAAAAAGTTTCTGATATCCTTCGGTTCAAAGATGAAGCACTGAAGGGTACAGAATATCAGGGTGTGATTGAGTTCGATAATGGATTTGCATTGTCCATTGTTCGGCACGAATCTTCTTACGGTGGTAAGAATGGTTTGTTTGAAATCATGTTGTGTAAGGGCGGTATTGATGGTTCACCAACTTGTCTGCCTCCTATTACTAACGATGGCGATACCGTCAACGGTTTTCTTACAACAGAAAAAGTAAATGAAATCATAGAGATAACCGCAGACTTGCCAGCATTCTAATAATAACCTCTCTCGACTATAACTTCCTCTTTACGGTATAAATACTGTAAAGAGGATTTTTTATATGCATTCATATTTCATGGGAAGAGATGGCTTCACTTGGTTCATGGGTATCTGTGAAGATAGAAATGATCCAAAGGCGTTGGGAAGAATTAGAGTTCGGTGTTTCGGTTATCATACTGAGGACTTGACTAAACTTCCTACACAGGATTTGCCTTGGAGTCAAGTCGTTCTTCCACCAACTGCACAACCAGGCTCGCTTCCTAACATCACGCCAGGCCAATGGGTGTTTGGTTTCTTTCGTGACCCTGATATGTTACAAGAACCTATGGTGCTTGGTGTCATGGCAGGAATCAACTCATCAGGCGCAGACACACGAGAAGGTTTCGGTGATCCAAACTCTGAGGGTGCGTTGGACACACAGGACAAGAAGTATAAAGCAAAACCAGATTTTGGCCCGTACCCAATCCTTGTCGGACAACCAGACACTTCTCGTTTGAGTTCTGGACTGTTGGAAGATCATCCAGAGATCAAGGAAAGAGATGAAGCATATACCAAAGAAGTAAAGATTGCAAACGATGAACCAGGCGATCCTAACAAGTGGGATGAACTTAGAACTACGGATGACTCCACAAGAGGATTAGAAGCAGCTGGTACAAACCCTGAGACAGGCGAGACAAGAACTCCAAAGAAACGTAGAGGTGCGGAGTATCCCTACAATCATGTAAGGGAAACTGAAAGTGGTCACATACAGGAGTTTGATGACACACCATTCGCAGAGCGCATCTATGAGAAACACCGTACAGGAACTTTCTATGAGATTGATGCTGACGGAAACAAGGTTACTCGTGTCGTTGGTAACAACTATGAGATTATTGCAGGCACAGAGTATGTCAATGTCAAAGGTGATGTAAACCTTACAATAGATTCAAACTGCAATACCTACATCAAAGGCAACTGGAACATTCAAGTGGATGGGGATGTAAAAGAGGTCATCAAAGGAAAGATGACGCAAGAGGTCACTGGTGCGGTATCGGAAACTTACAAAGCAAATCAAACAACAAACATTACAGGAACACTAGACTTGGATGCTTCTACGGAAGTAGACATTGATGCTGGTGTAATTAATCTGAACTAGGAGATATTATGCCACCAGTAACAAGAGTAGGCGCAGACAGTCATGTGGGTCATGCAAGTCCTACACCAAGTCCTTTTCACAGTACACCATACGCATCTGGTTCATCTAACGTATTGACAAACGGAAGTCAGACTGTACGCATAGGTGACGTAACTGCTTGCGGTGATCCAGCTGTGGGTGGTTCTGGTTCTGTATTCGTAAATGGTATCCCTGTTCATAGACAGGGTGACGGAACTGGTGGACATGGTTCATGGGTGCCGAATGCTTCTGCATCTGGTTCACCAAATGTGATAGCGGGTGGATAATGGCAAAACCAGATTACGCAACACTACTTGGACAGATTGCTGCGGAGACAGATCCAACAGCAAAAGCTGCATTGGAAGCGCAGTGTTTCGTTTTTCTAGAACCGCTGACTGAGGCAGAAAAAGAACTCTTCGCATATCTGGATAATGATTACATACTCTTCAATCCAGGCCAAGAGGCAAACAGTTTTAAGAGTTATGTGGGAACTTACTTTAGTGACACAGGGGAAACAACATGACATTGACTAAAAGGTCAGCAAAGGGTTCTGCTCTTTCATACGATGAGATGGATGGCAACTTTACGCATTTGGGTGGTACTGGAACTTATCACAATAACGGTATTCGTATCGGCCCGCCTGGCACTGTACTTGAAGAGTTTTCTGGAATATGTGATGGACAATCTATCACAGTGCATTCTGGAACATATACTTTAGGGAACGTGACATCAGCTCAAAACCTAACAACTGCAAGACAAGATATAACAGGTAGTATTATTACATACACCCCACCGGCAGGCACAAGTAGAGTTTACTATTCTTTGGAGTTTGCTTGGGATAACCAAGAAAGGTCTGGTATCTCTAATTATATTATTCATCACTCAAATGATGCATTTGTATCTGATGATAATGTTGTAATTGATTCTGGAAGAAATGTGTCAGTGAATTATATTTCTGGTATCAGTGTTCACGCTGGACTTCCTATAAAAATACAACATACATTTGTTTGTAATGCAGATACAGAATCATTGACAGACGGTAAGTTTACAAGTTGGACATCACCTAAAACAATAAAGATTACGGCGGCGGAACATAGTGGTAGTTATGAAGCAACACTACACCAAAATCCTTATTTTAATAATCCGCCAACTGGATATACAAGTGGACAATTATCATTTGTCAGACCACATCTAACAATACGGGCGATAGCTTAGGGAGAGAGATATGCACGAGTATAAATGTACAATGTTAAGAGTAGTTGATGGAGACACGGTTGATGTTGACATCGACTTGGGGTTTGGCATATGGATGAGGAAACAAAGAATTCGTATGTATGGTATCGACACACCAGAATCTAGAACAAGAGATTTGGAAGAGAAGAAGTACGGACTCGCTGCAAAAGACTTTCTTGTGAAGTGGACTAACGCTGGTGGACTTGTTCTTAGAACACATAAAGATGGCAAAGGTAAGTTTGGAAGAATACTTGGTGAGTTGTGGTATGGTGAAGTCAACATCAATGAAAAGATGATTGAAGAACACCATGCAGTAAGATATATGGGGCAGTCTAAAGAAGATATCGCAGAAGAGCATATCAAGAATAGAGCTTTCGTTAATCTGTAAGTTTCGTTATAAATACAAATAGGAGAAACCTATGACTGTAAACCCAACTGCATATCGTGATGCTGAAGCGACAAATGATTCGGAGAGAAGTGGTCAGATTTTCAAGGATATAAATCTGAGTTTCGCAAAACATCCTACCACTGGCGATATTGCATTTCTTACTGACGTTGAGGCAGTCAAACGTAGTATTCGCAATCTGGTGAATACTAACTTTTATGAGAAACCTTTTCATCCAGAGATTGGTTCTAATGTTCGTTCTATTTTATTTGAACCTGTATCGCCTCTTGTTGCAGATGTTCTAGAAAGAAACGTAAGAGATGTTATTAATAACTTTGAACCAAGAGCCGAACTGATTGAAGTTTTGACGAATGCTCAGATTGACAACAACAGATATGATGTAACCATTAGATTCTATCTTGTCAACTCTGCTAGTGGAGTTCAGTCGGTAAACTTATTTTTAGAGAGACTTAGATAAATGGCAACAAAACTACAAGTCACTGAGTTGGACTTTGATGATATCAAAGACAACCTCAAGACATACATGAAAAACCAGACAGAGTTTTCAGATTATAACTTTGAAGGTTCTGGACTATCAACCATCATAGATTTACTTGCATACAATACTCACTACTTGGGTATGAATGCAAACATGGCTCTCAATGAGGCGTATCTTGATACCGCAACCCTTCGTTCTTCAGTTGTCTCTCATGCAAAGACTTTGGGTTATACTCCACGTTCCGCTCGTGCGCCTGTTGCTTATCTAGAAGTCACAATCAACAACTCTAACCTTACATCAATTACAGTAGACAAGGGAACTAAGTTTACCACACAGGTTGATGGAACAACTTATGCTTTTGTGGTCAATGCAACTAGATCAGCTACACCAGTAAATGGTATTCTTCGTTTTAGCAATCTAGAGGTCTATGAAGGAACTCTCGTTACCGCAAAGTATACCGTAGACAACAACGACATTGAAAAGAAATATATGTTGACAGATAATCGTGCAGATACAACTACACTAAAAGTTTCTGTGCAGAATTCAGCATCAGATGTTAGCACAACAACATACACACTTGCTTCTGATATCTCTCAAGTTACCGCAACATCAAATGTCTACTTCCTACAAGAGAATGAAGATGGCAAATTTGAAGTTTATTTTGGCGATGATGTTGTTGGAAAGAAACCCACAGATGGTAACATTGTCATTTTAGAGTATGTTGTTACTAACAAAGAAAAGGCAAATGGCGCAAGTACTTTCTCTGGAACTTCTGTTGGTGGGGAAACTGATATTACTATTGCGACAACCTCTGCAGCCTCTGGTGGTGCAGAACCAGAAACAATTCAATCAATCAAATACAATGCACCTCTAGACTTTGCGTCACAGGGCAGAGCAGTTACTACTGATGATTATAAAGTTATTGTTCCTAAAGTATTTGCAGACACACAGGCTGTTCAGATTTGGGGCGGTGAAGATAATGATCCGCCAGTATATGGTCAGGTTTTCATTTCAATCAAAACCAACTCTGGTATTAATCTAACACAATCACAAAAGGATACTATTGCATCTTCTCTCGACAAATTCAACATCGCTTCTGTTCGTCCTTCAATTGTAGATCCAGAGACAACAAAGATTAAACTGACAACATCATTCAAGTTTAATTCAAATGTTACTAACAAGACAACTTCTGATTTGGAAACCCTTGTAAGAAAAACAATTACAGATTACAATTCATCATCTCTACTAAAGTTTGATGGCATCTTTAGATTCTCAAAACTTACTGGACTGATTGATGATACCGATCCATCAATCCTTTCAAACATTACAACTCTTCGTATTCAAAAAACTATCGTTCCTGTTTTGAATACTGTTTCAAAATATAATCTTGCCTTCTCTAATGCTCTTTATAATCCACATAGTGGACATAACTCTGTGATGGGTGGTATCACAACTTCTACTGGTTTCTTTATCAGCGGAAAGACACAAGAACACTTTATTGATGATGATGGTAATGGAAACCTAAGAGCTTACAGTTTAACTGGTGGAACAACCAGAACCTATCTTGAAACAAATATCGGAACAATTAATTATGCGACAGGGCTATTGTCTATTACTGATTTGAATGTTACCTCTTCAACAGAAACTTCTGGTATTACTGTAACTGTGACTCCAAGTTCTAATGACATAGTTCCAGTTCGTAACCAACTTTTAGAAATTGACAATGCAACTCTTAGGGTTACTGGTGAAAGTGATACAATCGAGTCTGGTGGTTCATCTGCTGGAACTGGTTACTCAACATCATCTGCATATTAAGGTTTAGTAAATGTCTGGAAATGATCCAACACTAAAGAACAAGATATCTCCTCACATACAGGAACGCCTTCCTGAGTTTGTGAAATCAGACCATCCTCTGTTCTCTTTATTTCTCAAATACTATTATGAGTTCCTAGAGGCTGGTGAACTAACTGTCTCTGGTTCTAATGATTATGTTATTGAAGAAACAATTACCAAGAACAGAATACTAGATGAAGCTGGTCAGAACATTGTCCTTGAAGAATCTGTCGGTAAGTTTACCGTTGGAGAAACTATTACTGGTGCAACAAGTAAAGCTACTGCTCGTGTTTTGGTGGATGACTTCGATGACGGCAATCGACTCTTTATTACATCTCAACAAAAGTTCATAACAGGAGAAACGATAACTGGAAATACTAGTGGTGCGACTACCACTATGGTTTCGTATCGTGCAAACCCTGTACAGAACATTCAACAACTTCTTGCATATGCAGATGTTGATAACACAGTATATGCTTTCCTTGACAAGTTTAGAGACTCCTTTATGGAGTCCTTACCTAACACTCTTGCAGACGGTATTGCAAAACGTAAACTCATCAAGAACATTAGAGATATGTATTCTGCAAAGGGTACACGAGATGGACACAAATTATTCTTCCGTATCCTCTTTGATGAAGAGGCAGTTATCACATATCCAAGAGATAATATGCTTCGTGTTTCTGATGGAAAGTGGTCAACCAACAAGGTTATTCGTGTAAGTGAAGTTGGAACATCCGACTTTAACAAAGCTATCGGACAAAGGATGATCGGTGTCACCTCTGGTGCTACTGCTCTTATCGCAACAGTTATTAAGTTTAGAGAAGGCGCTGACCTAATCGCAGAGATTGATGTCGATGCAGATTCCGTAACTGGAACATTTGTAACTGGTGAGAGTGTTACGACTACAGACACGACACTTGATTTAGAAATCTCTGCTGTGGTAAAAGGTATTGTAACTGGTGGAACGGTAACTACTGGTGGGGCATATTATTCAACTGGTGACTCTGTTCATGTAACTGGTGGAGCTGGTAATAATGCTGCAACTGCTCGTGTGGGTTCTGCTGGTGCTGGTAATATTGATGAGATACTTATTGAGAGTGGCGGTAGTGGATATTCTATTGGTGAGGAACTTCGGTTTACATTAACTGACACAGAGGGAACAGATGTTAGGGCAAAGATTGCTATAGTTGGTGGTGGTATATCACTAGAACCTGATACTGCTCCTGATGCATTGATGATGGAGAATGAAGATTTTATTGTCACTGATGATGAAGTAAAATTTATTAGTCAAGAACAGACTGTTGGAGAACTGGATCATCTAACACTTGAAGATGGTGGACAGATTATTGTAGAGACTGCAACCTTTGGTGATGCGCCAGGCAGTAGTGTAAATGAACGTGGTGAAATTACTAAAATTGAAATGATTAACAAAGGTAACGGTTTTATAAAGTTGCCTCTTGTTCTGGATAGTGCAACAACAACTGGTTCTGGTTCATCACTCTTTGCAGTATCAAACGTATCTCCAATGGTAGGTAATGTTGAGGGTATTGAGGTTACTAACTTTGGCCTAGACTATACAAGTAATCCAACTCTTACTTTGAATAGAAATGTATTAGTAAGAAATATTAGTGGTTCTTTTACTGTAGGTGATGCTCTTGTGAGTCATACTGGAACAGTGGTATCGTTTGATTCTTCTAGACACATACTTGAATTAAAAACATCTGTTACTCTGAATGAGGGAGATGTTATAACTACATCTACAGGCGCAACTGCTACAGTACATCAATCGACACCATCTTTTGCTAATGCGACTGTTGGTACTGTAGGAACAACCGTTGGCAATTTCGTTGGTGACAGCGGTAAAGTATCTGTAGATACAATGCGAGTTCAAGATAGTTTCTATTATCAAGACTACTCTTATGTTGTTCGTATTGGACAGTCAATCAATGAGTGGAGAGAAAGTGTAAGACGTTCTGTTCACCCAGCTGGTTGGAATGTATTTGGTGAGGTTTCATTCGCATCTCAAGTTTCTGCAAGACTACAAGTTCCAACTGCTGGACAGGTTGTAGATTATACTGGCGATACAGAAACATTCTCACCAGAACTTGCATCTACATTTACAAACCTCTTTACTACAATCTTCCAAAGAAGATTGGGTACTGCAACAGACGGCACATCAGTAAATGCAAGTGCAAAGGTTGGACTAAAAGATTTAAGCGAAAGTCAAAGTGGAAAACGAGAACTCACTCTGACATCTGCTGTAACTGTGAGTATGGGATTGACTTCTCAAACTTCAAATACTTTGGGCCCAACATTAGACTTGTTGCCTAAGTATGCGTTTGCAGTTCCACCAATAGAAACAACTGAAGAGATACCTAACTATCCTGGCATTACGAGAACAATAAGAAGTAGCAATGCTGGTGCATACTTTACAATAGAACAGTTTGGACAGTTCCGAATCAATCAAGTATCTGCAAAACTTGGAGAGAATACTTTTGACTATGCATCTCAAGATCATAATACTTTTGATTCAACACAAGATACATTTGATAGTCAAAGTATCTTTATCCCGCCTGCTGCATTTACAACTAGAATTAATGTACCGCCGCCTGGCGAAATCATTATATCTAATGTTGGTAGTGTTAATGCATTCGATCAAACCTTTGCAACATTTGATGATACAACAAATACCTTTGATGAAGAAGGTTCGGGTGCAGACCGAGCAACAGCTGGTGGAATATATACAGATTATTCTGAAACAACATCAACCTATGACGATACAAACACCACTTTTGATGTAGGTGTTTAGTAAAAGTCTTATAAATAACTAGAAGAAAGAATTCTTTAGGAGATAACAAAAATGGCATATCAAAAAGTCGGCACCGGCAACGCAGCCAATGACGGAACAGGTGATGATCTTCGCACTGGTGCAGGCAAGATCAACGCCAACATAGAAGAACTCTATGGAAAAATTAATGGAGTTGGAACTATCGCCAATGGTGATACACTTACATCTGATACAGTAGTATTGCTTGCTGCAACCCAAACACTTACAGGTAAAACTCTAACTTCGCCTACTATTACTGGCACAGGTGCAATCGCTGGAACATTCACAGGAAATATTACTGGTGATGTAACAGGTAATGTGACAGGTAATGTTACAGGTAACGTAACAGGAAATACTGCTGGAATACATACTGGTGCAGTTGATTTGAATGGTGGTGAACTAATCTTAGATGCAGACGCAGATACGTCCATCACATCTGACACAGATGATAGAATTGATTTTAGATTTGCTGGTAATGATAGAATTACTTTTTCAACTGGTTTGATTGATCTCAAGAATGATGGTGTCCAATCTGCAATCAGAATGTATTGTGAAAGTTCTAACGCACATTACGCTGCACTTCAAGCTCCTGCTCATAGTGCCTTCTCTGGTAATATTACAATTACACTTCCTGCTACGACAGACACACTTGTGGGTAGAGCAACAACTGATACTCTTACTAACAAGACACTGACTTCACCTACCATCACTGGTACAGGTGCAATCACTGCAGCATCAGTCGCAACTTCTAATCATTTTCAAGCAGCTGTCTATGCAGATACAACTGCAAGAGATGCCGCAATTACATCTCCTGCCGCTGGTATGGTTGCATACTTGACTGCAACAAATAAACTACAGGTTTATACTGGTAGTGCATGGGAAACAATTACTTCATCATAAGGAATAGAGAATTATGGCAATTGATAGAATAGGTACAAACGGACTAGTCGCATCTGCGATCGTTCCACCAGACGGTTCAATCTCAACTGCAAAGATTGCTGATGATGCTATTACGTCTGCAAAGATTGGTGTTGATGTTATCGCTGCAGAGGACTTGGCGAACAATTCAGTAACAGTCGCAGAACTTTCCAATGGTGCAGTGACTACTGCTAAAATTGCAGCGAATGCTGTAGACCATACTAAGGTGGGTGCTGGACTTGTATGTGGATTTACTTATCTGCGCCGTACAGTCTCCCAAAATGCTATCACTACAAGTAGATCTCTCGTACTGAGTGAGTCTGTGGGTGCAGTATACACACCAAAGTACAGTAACAGTATTCTAAAAATTCAATTTGCATATTCGTATCATTCTGACCAAAGTTCCACTGGTACAAACCTTTATACAGAATTCTGGCGTTCTGCTGATGGTGGAAGTAACTGGATGAATTTGTTAGGTGACCAATCTGTTACAGCAACAACTGCTCAACTCACAGGTAATCAGAGTCAACCAAGATTAAGACAACATGGGTATAGTACTTTGGCTGGGTATTCAAATGTAGAATTTATAGACACCACCTACGGTACAACTAACGAACTGAAGTTCAGAATGTATGGATGGGAATCCGCTAGTGAAGATGCAAGAGTATTTGACCAAGAATCTGACCCACATCCTGGCGGTTACTTTATGGTTACTGAGATTGCACAATAAATAAGATTATAGGAAAAAACAATGGCAGCGATTATTACTGAAAAATTTAGACAACACAATGCAGAGCAATTCCTTGAGTCTTTCTCTGAAGCTGTTGCAAACAAATACTATTTGTTTATTGGAAAAAGTTCACCTTTTACTAGTTCAACAACTGGTGGTGATGACAACACTCCTCCAGCACCAAACGATGACGTAAGTTCAGAATTCTACAAATGGGATTCGATGTTGGGAGCAAAACTGATTTCATCAGCAGATGTTTCGTTTGTTGTTCCAAGAAGATCGTGGGCAAACAATACAACATTTGATATGTACGAACACGACATTAGTGCATCCAACCCAACAACATCAGGTGCAACCAATTTGTATGAAGGTACTTTCTTTTTCTCAACAACTGAAAATAAAGTTTATAAAGTGCTTGACAATAATGGTGGAACTCCATATAGTGGTGCAGAACCCACAACGACTTCTACAACGCCATTTGAACTTGGTGGATATACTCTTCAGTATATGTACTCACTTACTACATCACAAATTCAAAAGTTTCTTACTACAGACTTTACGCCCGTAACAACCGATTCAACTGTATCTGCTGCAGCAGTTGATGGAGCGATTGATATTGTTCGTGTTACTGGTGGTTCTGGTTTTACAGACGGAACTTACTTTTCTCCTGTTGATGGAGATGGTACTGGTGGTATTGTTCAAATTGAAGTATCTGGTGGAGCTATTGTTGGACAAGGTAGTTCTGGTTCTAATATGTTTGCTGGCGGCACAGGTTATACATTTGCTACAGTAGACTTAACAAATGTTTTTTCTGATAATGGTTTACAGAATGCATCTAATATTGGTTCTGGAACTGGCGGTTCTGTTCAACCAATTATTTCACCAAAGGGTGGACATGGTTCTAATGCAGTGTCAGAACTTGGTGGACACTTTGTGATGATGAACTCTAAGTTAGAACAGAATGAAGGACAGGACGTTACTGTTGCTAACGACTTCAGAGAAGTTGGTATCTTGAAAGACCCTTTCAATTTTAATACCACAACAGTATCGACACAATCAACTGCAAGAATGACTACTGCTGTTATTATGGCATCTGCACCATCTAATCCTTATGAGATTGATGAAAAGATTACACAGTCAACCACTGGTGCTGTTGGTAGAGTTGTTGAGTGGGATGCAACAAATAATATTCTTTACTTTGTTCAAGAAAGATTTGTTGACTATGGTATTCATGCAAATGGAAATGCAGTTGGTTTTAGCGGTGGAAATGTTATCACAGGCGCAATTTCTAATGCAGCCGCAACACCACTAACAACTGCTGGAACTGTGAACAGCATTAATTTTAATAGTAGTGCAACTGGTGGAAGAGGATACAATGATCCAGAACTTCAACCAAACAGTGGACATATTCTATATGTCGAAAACAGAAGGCCGATTTCTCGTGCATCTGACCAAACAGAAGATATTAAAATCGTAGTGGAATTCTAAAAAATGGAAAAAACCAATCTTAATGTGTCACCATACTATGATGACTTTGATGAAACCAAAGACTTTCATAGAGTTCTCTTTCGTCCAGGCTTTGCAGTTCAGGCAAGAGAACTAACACAACTTCAGTCTATCTTACAAAACCAAATTGAAAAACATGGACGCCATTTCTTCAAAGAAGGAACAGTGGTTATTCCTGGCGCAATTGGTTTTACTGAGGAATACTATGCAGTAAAGATTCAATCTACACTCGCTGGTACAGATATCTCTGCACAGATACAAGACTATGTTGGCAAACGCATTAGAGGTGCAACATCAGGCGTTGAAGCAGAAGTTATTCAGGCTGTTGCTGCAACAACTGACGATCCAATTACACTTTATGTAAAGTATGTTGCAACTGGTGACGATGTTGCAACAGAGGTATTCACGAACGGCGAAAGAATTTCTGCAAATGGAACTGTGGGTTCTTTTGGTGCTGATGTAGAATCTGCACAACTTGAACTTGCAGACGCAACTGCAACAGGATCTTCTGCAAACATTGAAGAAGGTGTTTACTTTATTCGTGGACACTTTGTTCGTGTGGCAAAACAAAGAATTATTCTAGACAAATATACTAACCTACCATCTTATCGTGTTGGACTTACAATTGCTGAAGCTCTTGAGACACCAGAAGAGGATAGTTCTCTTTTGGATAACGCAGCGGGTTCTACAAACGTAAATGCAAAAGGCGCTCACAGACTCAAGTTTACACTAACACTTGCAAAACTCGCTTTAGACTCAACTGACGATGAAAACTTTGTAGAACTTATTCGTGTTGATAACGGTGTCGTTGTTGAGAAAGCAAGAAATACAGAATACTCAGTTATCGGAGAAACACTTGCTCGTAGAACATTTGATGAATCTGGTGACTACACTGTTCGTGATTTTGATTTTGATATTCGTGAAGCTGCAAACGATGGATTGAACAATGGTGTTTATAATATCAATACTACGACAGATGAGGGTAATACTGCAACTGATGATTTCCTTACTATGCAAGTTGCTCCAGGCAAAGCATATGTTCGTGGTTATGAGATTGAGACTATTGCTCCAAAATATATTGATATTCCTAAACCAAGAACCTTTGAAAATGTTGAAGGTTCAATTACTCCTGTAGAGGTTGGTAACTTTGTTATCGTAAAGAATGTTCATGGACAACCAGAAATATCTCCCCTCATCTCTGGTGAGATTGATGAACCATATCGTACTATTGAACTTTATGATACTGCAAACAGTACTCGTGGTGCTAGTAATGGTAACTTAATCGGACTTGCTCGTGCAAGGGGATTTGAACATCATCAACTAAACGGTGGAGCTAGTGGTAATGCTATTCTATCCAGCACTTCTATAAACACAACACAGTTCAAACTTTATCTCTTTGATATTCGTATGTTTACAACCATTACCGTAGAAGAGAATGGTTCTGGAACAAATAATAATCATACAGGTGTAGTGCAAGGTGCTAAAGTTACTGGTGCAAACTCTGGTGCATATGGTTTCGTACATAGTTCTTCTGGTACAGATAAAATTGTTCTCACATCAATTGTGGGCGAGTTTACAATTGGAGAAAAACTAAAAGCAAGTTCCTCACCAGATGCAGATAACTTTATCGTAAACTCTGATGACGCTAATGATGATGATCATCTGCAAGTTCTATCAATTGTATCGAATGATTTTAGTTCTGTCAAACAAACATTTATGAACGATCCAGACGGTGGTGACGCAGACTTCAGTGCTGATATTGACCTTACTGCAAACGTAAATCTCACTGGACTAGTTTCTAATAATGGTAGTAATGGAGTTCTTAATGGTTTCCAAACTGACTTTATAAATGAACTTAAAGTTGGGGATGTTGTTGCGATACCTTCTGGCGCCGCTGGTGCATTGGAAGAGTTCACAGTTGCCGCTTCTCCTACTCCTACTGCAACCGCATTGACTCTAAGTGGTACTCCAACAAATGCAGTCACATCTGTTACTGCAACTCGTAAAAGAGCACAACTTGTAGACCAACAAAAGAATATTCTCCTTCGTAAATTACAAAAGAATGGTATCAAGACCCTTCTAACAGAGAATGCTGGTGGCAATTCAAGAACATCACTTACGTTTAGAAGGTCTTTCTCAGACACATCTACTGCTGGTGCAATATCATTCCAAGCTGGATCTAATGAAACCTTTGGTGCTGTTGACAATGAAGATTATGTTCTTATGGTTGTCTCTGCTGGTTCTGGTTCTGCTGCAAAGGGTGATATCATCAATCTAGAAGAAACATCTGTTGCTGCTGGTATTGCAAATTCTGGTTCTGCTCTAACTATTACTAACAACTCACTTCTTGGTAATGGTGCTGAGGTACGTTTAATCGCAACAATGACAAAGACTGTTGCAAGTGCAAAGATTAAAACAAGAAACAGAATGCACATGGTTCGTGTTCTTACAGGACAAACACCATATGGTACAGACGCAACACATAAAGATATTTCTCTGGGCCGTTCAGATATCCATAAACTTTGGGCAGTATATGATTCAGAAAGCACAACAACTGACCCTAAACTTCCAGAATGGACATTGACTTCGGTTCAAGGAACATTCACAAGAGGCGAATTAATTACTGGTTCAACCTCTGGTGCGATTGCAAGAATTGTTCATACCGCTTCACCCATTACTCTTATTCCAGTAAACGGACTTTTATTTACCACAAACGAAACTATTACAGGTTCAGAGAGTGGTGCTACTGCAACAACTGATACAAATAATGAAGTAGGTTCTCGTGAGGTTACAAGTAACTTTGTTCTTGACAATGGACAGAGAGATAACTTTTATGATATCGGTAGATTAATTCGCAAACCATCAGCGATTGCTCCAACTGGTAGACTGTTAATTGTGTGTGATTATTTCGATCATGGTGCTGGTAACTTCTTCACAGTAGATTCATACACATCAATTGACTATAAAGAAATTCCAGTGTACACAGCGACTCGTGTTGATCCAGAGGTTGCAGAACCTACTGGTGAATATGACTTGCGTGATGCAGTTGACTTCAGACCTCGTGTAGCTGATATTGCTGGTAGTACCGCAACAATTCAAAACGAAACAACTCACAATGTCACTTCAACATCATTTGAGTTTCAAGCACGTTCATTTGCTGGGTCTGGTTCTTCTGTTATTAATATTCCAAAAGATAATTCAAACTTCCAGTATGACTTTGATTTCTTTGTAGGTAGAGTTGATTCACTTTTTGTAAATAACAGAGGTGAGTTTAAACTTCAACAGGGCGCTCCTGCTGAAGATCCTCTACCACCTAAAGCTTTAGATGATGCAATGCATCTTGCAACGATTAATCTTAATCCATATATTCTTGATCTAAATGATGTAGAATTCGTCAGAACGAATAATCGTAGATATACGATGAAGGATATTGGTAAACTTGAAAGTCGTATTAATAATATTGAATACTATACATCACTATCGCTCTTAGAAAAAGAAGCTCAGTCTTTAGAGATTACAGATGGTGCTGGATTGAACAGATTTAAGTCTGGTATTCTTGTAGATAACTTCAAAGGACATGGGGTTGGGGATGTTAAACATCCAGACTATAGAAACTCCATTGATATGCAAAAAAATGAATTACGTCCAAAGTACTATATGAAGGGCGTTGATATGATTGAAGATGCAGCAGATGATACTGCTCGTTCAAATGCACAATATCAAAAACAAGGCGACATTCTTACTCTCCCATATGAACATAAGATTACTGCCGAACAACCATACGCAACTCGTGTTGAAAATCTCAACCCTGTTCTAAACTTTGCGTGGGCTGGTGTTTGTGTTTTAAATCCATCTGGCGATGAATGGTTTGAAGTAAATCAACTTCCAGATATTATCATCAATAGAGAAGGAAACTTCGACAGTGTGTTCGCTGCAAACAGAAATGCTATAGGAACAGTTTGGGGCGCATGGCAATCTCAGTGGGGCGGCACTGTTGTTGAAAGAACAACAACCTTTAGAAATCACTCATTTGCTGTTCGTGGACTTGGTGGTAGGGGGCGTGCTGTTATCAGAAGAACAGCACTTACATCTTCTGATGGAGGCCCACTCATTAGACAAGGCATTAATACACAAGTTATTCCACAGATTGATGTAGAGTCAAGAGGAAACAGAGTTTTATCTCGTGCATTAATTCCATTTATTCGCTCTAGAAACGTACACTTCAAAGCAACAGGTATGAAACCTTTGACAAGAGTTTATGCATTCTTTGACAAGAATGATGTAAATGCTCATTGTGTTCCTGCTGGCGGTGGTGTTACTGGAACAAGAAACAATCTTGCTGTGACTACATCTGGTTCATGGACATCTATCTCTAGAGTAGAGTTTGATTATTTGAAAGCAGGTAGTAATCCTCTTATCGCAACTATTTCTCATAGAGCAGATAAGGGAGAAACATTGATTGATATTGACACAGATACATATCCTGGCTCCACTAGAAGTAATGTTAATGAATCAGGATTATCCCTAACACCTAATAATAAGGGTGAGGTTTATCTAAGACTTTTTGCAACTGATACAAACAATGCTATCGGTGCAAACGACAAACTTTATGACATTAAGGTATACGATCAAAGTGGCAATCTAATTCCTAAAAATCTTTATCAGATTGTAAAGAACACAAGATGGAGCAATATTGGTAGAGCATTTGATAATTCTACTTCTACCCATGCAACCTTCCAACACAAAAGATATCCTAGAAAAAATAAAGTAAATGCAATTGAGTTCAAGGTTATTGATGGTGCAAAGACAGTAGTTCCAAGTTCTGGAACAATCTCTCGTATCGACAATGATACTATTCCAGAGGGTGCATTGGTCACTTCTCCTGCTGGAACAGTTGAAGGTATCTTTACAATCCCAGATCCAAATGTTCGTGGTAATCCAAAATTCAGAACTGGTGATAGATTGTTTAGATTGACATCTTCTCCATCTAATAAAGAAACACCAGAACCAGAAACATTTGCACAGGCAACTTACTCTGCAACTGGTATTCTAACCACAATGCAAGAGACATTTATTCACACTCGTAATGCAAGGGTTGAAACACGCTCTGTTCAACAGACTGCTCAAAATGCAATTGTAAGAGATCAGGTTGTTGGATGGTGGGATCCGC
>CEWG01147500.1_pt1 | contig 17078 bp, 13 predicted proteins | sample 361411 | NCBI WGS metagenome assembly CEWG01 (sample SAMEA2622173, study PRJEB7988) | marine metagenome | biome: marine biome (ENVO:00000447); feature: surface water layer (ENVO:00002042); material: "saline water (ENVO:00002010), including plankton (ENVO:xxxxxxxx)" | depth 5 m | reverse complement strand
GGTCATGCTACAACATTTCCGGTGGCGGTTGGCAGAACTCGAAGCAAGAGTCAGCATTAGTTGAACGTAAAAATGGATACAGAGTTTTATTGACACGAGCAAGGAAAGGAATGGTGATTTTCGTCCCCAAAGGCGATTTGTCAAAACCATTGGAAGATGAAACAAGAAATCCTGAATATTATGATGGCATTTACGACTATTTGCTGTCCTGTGGCTCTATTAGTATTGATGAATAATTCCTACTATTAACAAATCAATTCGGATAGGTTGCAAGGGGTCATCCGAAACCCCTTTGCATTTTATTTTCCGATACAAAGGGGATTCAGTGGGTCGATACAGACGCTACCCTTGCAACTGGCCTGCAGTCACCGGTTCAGGATGAGCGAGGTTCGTGGCGGATGAAATCCGCCTGACCATCGGTGTCGATCAGGAACGCTTTGGTCCGCGACGACGACGCTTACCACCGCCGCCTTCGGCTTCCTCGCGCTTGGCACGCTCTTCGCGAGAGGAGCGGCGATTGCCTCCTCCGCCACCGCCGCGCTTGCCGCCACCGCCCTGCTTGGCGATGTCCGCGCGAATCTTGCGTCCGTCCACCTCCTTGCCGTTGATCGCCTCGACGACCTTGGCGGCATCGGCGTCCTCGGCAATGAAGACGAAACCGAAGCCCTTCGAGCGACCGTTGTCCATGACGAGGTCGGCACCAACCACGTTGGCGTGTTCAGCGACGAGGGACTTCAGCGCGTCCAGACCGGTGTCAAAGGAAAGGTTGCCCACGTAGAGCTTGGTGCCCTTGGGCTGAGGCTTGCGCTCCCCACGCTCCCGCTTCTGGTCCGCATCGCGAACACCAATGCGACGGCCGTTGATGCGCTTGCCGTCCAACGCTGCGATGGCGGCATCGGCGTGCGCCTTGTCACCGTAGGTGACGAAACCAAAGCCGCGTGAAGTGCCGGCATCGTCGGTCATCACAACGCAATCGGTCATGTCACCGTGCGCGGAGAAGAGTTCTCGGAGTTTGTCGGTGTCCACGCCACGGTCCAAGCCTCCGATGAAGAGGCGGCATCCGGGCGCGCTACGCTGACGGCGTTGTCCACCGCCACCGCCACCAGTGTCGAACCGTGGATAGGACCGAGGACGTCCGTCTTCACGGACGTCTTCTGCAAGGAAGCTAGCACGCGCGGCCGGACCCTTGGCAAAGTGAGCCTCGGTGGCGCCGGTCCAGCGCTTGCCTGCACCGTTCAGCGCAGCATGGCCTTCGCCGGTACCGTAGCCGTCCGCGAGAGCGCGGAAGGTGCGCTCGTCGCACGTCGGACATTGCATGTTCCAGTCGCCGTTCTGGTCGGGGACCATCATCGAACCGCAATGGTGGCAGAGGGCGTGAAGAACGCCGGAAGCAGGGTCATTGCGCATGTCAACGCGGAGCACTGGAGAGGCGGCGGTGACGACGGCGCGGCACACGTCGCGACGGCGGAGGGCGTCGCTGACCTGGTGGAGGTAGCGATCGACGATATCCGTAACGCGAAGTTGGGCACGAAGTTGGTTGGCGACCGGAGGGAGGTTTTGGCCTTCGAGGCTGACGATCACCAATTCAGCGTTCTTTTCGTTGACCTTGTCCACGATGCCGATGACGACGTCACCGACTTTGATGTCAAGCACGTGATTCAGCGCTTCCACGCTGACGGTCCCGTCCCCTTCGTGGACGTGTCCGAGCACGGTTGCGATGAGGTCGTTGCCGTGTACGGCTGTGCCGGGTCCAGCGGTTTGGGCAGGGTGGGCCCCGACAATGGCGCCGGGGGTGACGAGGCTCGTCGTCATGAAATCACGTCGTGCGACACCGAGGTGGCGCGTGCGGGCCTCACGGACCCTCCTTTTGAATGCGTTCCTCAGCCGGGAGGCGGACGAAACGGCGGCAGATGACCTCCGTGTCGCGTCGACCGCTTCGTTGGTGGGCGTGAACCAAGGGCAAACGGAATGGAGCGCGCAGCACAACTTCGGACGTCCAGCCGTGGTCGGAGGCCAGGGCTTCCACATGACCTGCTTCGGCATGATGCATGAGGTGGACCACCTCCGCGTCGCTGGCGAACATGGCCTCGAGTACCGGTCGGTCCGCCGCTGTTGTTTGAACGCCCCATGGAGGGTTGCTGATGAGCACGCAACCCTTCACTGGACCGAGGTCCTCCACGCCATGGACCGTTGCGACCTTGACGGTCGCTTCGACGCCCATGTGTGCAGCGTTCCTGGACGCAACCTCTGCCACGGTTGGATCTGCTTCGATGAGGCAAAGCGAGCGGGCGCCAAACATGTGCGCCCCCAAACCAAGGATGCCGTTGCCGGCTCCGACGTCAACCACATACCGATCCTCGAGGTCTCCGTAGCCAGACACCGCTGCCAACCAGCGAGCAGCCAGATCACCCTCAGTGGCGTATTGTTCCAAATCAGCGCGAAGCAGGGGATGGTCTTCCAACGAAGACAGAGCCATCGCCACGTGCCGGAGGCGCACGGCATTCACCAGCGTGGCGGTTGACCCTGACCGTAGCCTTGCTGGGCCTGAATCTGCTGCATGATCGCTCGAATCTGTTCTGCTTCAGCGCGAAGCCGCGCCAACAATTGCTCGCCCGGTTGTTGAGCACCACAGAAACGGCAGAAGCGGATGTTGTCGGGATGTTGTTGCCCGCAGTTGATGCAGAATCCCATGCCCTGAGGTCGGCATGACCGGCTTCAACCTTGCTGCCCTGTCATCTCAACGAAAAGCGCCCAAGCATTGAGTTCGGCGGCCATGGCACGTTCGTTGAGGTCCTCCCAACGCGGGTCGTCCATCATGTCACCAGGTTCCACACCTGCGTCAAGCAACTCCTGAATGAGGGCCCGGAATTCTGACTCGATTGGGGACATCTCTGGGCCGGCGGGCGCAGGAGGCGCTTCCTCGACGGCTTCGATGGCGGGAACTTCTGAGGCAGATTCTGGGGGTGGACTTGGTGGCAAAGGAGGCATGGGCGCCCCTGGAAGGGCCACCGTCTCGACCTCAGCAGCCACCATTTCTTCCATGGCTTCGTCCACACGACGGCTAACGTTCTCGAGCAAGGTTTCGGGGCGATCGGGTTGTGCCACGTCTGGGAGCGGCACAGGCACCTCTTCAGCGACGGCCCCTTCTGCCTCGCCTGTGGGTGCAGGGGCCGGGTCCTCTGAGGGGACGTCAGGGGCCTCTGTTTCGTGTTGAGAAGGCGGCGTTTCAACGGCCTCAACGACCGGTTGTGGCGTCGGGCGTTCGAGACGCCCCACACCAAGCACTTCCGCTTGCTGCCGCGCGTGTTCTGCTGCCTTTCGCTTTGGCAGACTCACGTAGCACTTTCCAGCCAAAGAGGCCACAGAAAAGGGCAGGTGGTAACGGTCAATGGAAGGGAGATCCGGGTGACGGAAGAGCAACAATCGCTCTGTTTCGAAACGACGTTGGTTTGGCAAGCCCATGGAAAACGGGACGGGTTGGACTTCGACCGTGCTGCGCAGCCAACCCTCTCGCGTGACCAGATGTTGCAACCATGCGCCAAGATCCGATGAAGCGAGGTCAACGAAGAGGAAGGAAGCCAACCGTGGATCGAGGCCTTGCTCTTGGAGCAAAGGAGTTTCTGCACGTGGGCGATGAAACATCGACATCACGGGTTGTCCATGCTCGACCATGTCGCCGTGCATCTCGTACAACTTGCGCTCCTTGCGAGGCATCATCATCAGAACGCGGGTGCGGGTGGCCGCAGAATCCCAGATGGCACCCCAACGCGAGGTGGCCTCGGCGAGGAGTTGTCCAATGGTCGCGTCTGGTATCATTGCCGTGACGCCCATGCCCTCACCTTGTCATCGAACATGCCTTGGGGTTTGAATGGATTCCGACGTCTAGGACCACTGAGTCGAAGCCAATTCCGCCAACAAGACCACGCCACCTGCAGCCCCACGAACGGTGTTGTGCGACAAAGAACGCAACCGCACGCGAGAAGGTCCCTCCATCATGACGTCTCCGACGACCACGGCCATGCCGGCTTGGAGGTTGGTCGCAGGATTCACCTCTGCAGGGAATCCAAGGCCGTCGGCCCACAAGTGAGTCTCCCTACGTACAGAACCCTCAACGCGCATCAGCGGTTTGAGAGGAGCCGAGGGCAGCCCTACGGCATCAGGATGTGGCGCAAAGGCGTCAAGCGCAGCGTTAACGTCCTGCAAAGCCACTGGTTGAGCCAACTCAAACACGACGTCAACGATGTGGCCATCTGCCTCGTCCACGCGCTGGCACCTCATGCGGCCGTCGATGGTGGCAGGCTCGATCTTCCCTTGGGCTAGACGGCCGGTGATCCACGTCAACTCTGCCATGGTTTTCTCCGCCTCGCCTGGGATGTCAGGCGTCAACGATACCTCACCTCGCAACAAAGCGTACCCGGCGCCTGAGCGGGCCTGTTCGCTGGTGGCGTGGTAGTTTACCACCCCAAAGGCACGATGGAGGGCGAGGTAGGGCATCAACAACGGAATCAACGTGCAGTTCGTTGCGCATGCATGGAGAAATTCACCCTCTGGACGGACACGAAGGTGCTGGGGGTTCAAGTCCGCGACCACAAGAGGGACGTCGGCGCGCCTCCGATGCGCGCTGGCGTTTGAACAGACGCGGAATCCGCCGTCGACAAGGTGCGTTTCCAAGGACAACGCCACGTCAGAGGGAACTGCAGAAAAGGCCCACGTCACGCCCAAATCATGCAATTTTCCGACCAAACCGGGATCTTGAACGTCGAGCACGGGGGGGAGATCGAGGGCGGGCGCGTGCCCTTCGAGACCCCATGTCAGGTCTGCAGGATTCGTTCCAGCCGTCCGTGCCGAACCCGCCAGTGCTCGGACCTCGAACATGGGATGGTTGGCGAGCCGCTGCTGAAGCCGTTGGCCGACAAGGCCCGAAGCGCCCAACACCACCGCCCCGCGCACCATGAGATACGTCCTCTATTTTGTTGGACACCAACGAAGTGCATCAAAGGTGCGTTTTCCTTGCACCCATGACTTTGCGTACGAGCAATTTCCGAAGGATTCGGACGCCGTCCAGCACCGAGGTAAGTTTGGCTTCTCCTTTCCGGGAGCGGTACGGTATGCAGACCCAACGTGGGGCGTGCCCCAAACTGGCCAAGCTGGCAAACAATTCTGCTTCCAATTCGAACCCCATGCTGTTGAGGCGCAGGCGTTCGACTGCATCCCGACGGATGACCCAACATCCAGAGCACACGTCCGCTGCATCTGCACGGTGCACGACCGTGGCGACCGCACTCAAGAAGCGGTTTCCGAGGTAATTGAGGCGGCTCATGGCGTCATGTTCCAGCGGACCACGAAGGCGGTCGCCCACCAAGACAGCGTGCTGATCAAGTTCTGTCATCATGCCGTTCAACGCGTCCACAGGATAGGTTCCGTCTGCGTCAATCATGGCCAGAGCATCCCAAGAGCCAGCCAGAAAGACATCGATGGCCGTTCGGATGGCGGCTCCTTTTCCTCGTCCTCGTTGTGGGACCACATGCACGCCGGCCGCCTCGGCCATCGACACCGTGGCGTCTTGGCTGTGACCGTCGACCACCAGCACGTCAAAGCGTTCGTGATGCGCCAAAGCGTCTTCGAGAACCTCGCGTACTCCCGCTTCCTCATCGAGGGTCGGCAGCACGAGCAAGGCCCGCATGAGCCTCCCTCAGCGGCCCTGATGTTCATGCTTTGGACGGCGCAAGATGGAAGGTGATGGCATGCACCCTCAGCCCCGCAGCATCGAGAAGTCGGTCGCTGCGCCCCGAAGCCCCTGCGGGATTCACCCAACGTGTCGAGGGGTCGTCCAAGGAGAAGTGCGCCTCGCTGGATGGCTCCGTTTCTCCGCAAAGACGGTCATGACCAGCGGGTCCGGCAAGGTCCGCCGACCATGCGCCAATCTGAACCTGGGCCGAATCCAGCGCACCAAGCCTCTCGACGTGAATGCAAACCTCAACGGGCTCGACAGGAAGGCCCTGCGGCATCATGAACGCCACGTTGACCGATGCTGGAGCGTCAATGACCGCCCGCTTTGACCCGAGGTCGTGAGGATCGTTCCAACGCTGGGCGGACCATGGGTCCGGTCGCATGACGCACGCAGCGCTTGCGCATGATGCATCAGCAACCTTGGCTGAGCCAAGGAAGTCTTCAACGGGTTCTGAACGCAGCGCCCAAGCCCTGCTCCCTGAGACCTCATGCACGGTTTCCCACCACGACGAGCGCTCCAACACCCAGCCCAGCGCCCCATACGGACTTGAGATGGCCCAACCAATGCCCAAGGCTTCGAGGGTGTCGACGTCATCCGTCAACACCGCTTGAGTCGCCTTGAGATGGACCTCATGCTGCCCGTCATGGACACCGAGGTCCACCCCTACGGTGAGGTTGAGACCTGCAAGCACCATCGCCTCGCCCCAAGGGGCCTGTTCTGCGTAAACGAGGGCGTCCCCTGCGACATCACGAAGGTGTTCAGCCACGTCGAAATCGCCTGGTGCGACGGCCAAGGTTTCCTCATGCTCCCAAAGACGAACCATGGCACCCGTGGCCAGCACGCTCCCAAGGCAAACAAGCACGACCAAGCCGACGGCGACCGAACGAGGAGCGCAAGGATCTCCTTCGACCACGAACAACTTTGGCGATGACCCGTCGGTGCGGAGGGCTGTCGAATCTGACCACCACAACGCCGTCAATGCTGCCGCAGGCAGGTGGAAGGCGTACATGCCCATCGCATAGAGACCGGCGCCGAGGTTGGTGATCACGGGCCCTCGGGCCCCTTCTGGGAGAAGATGGACCAAGCTCAGCATCCACGTCAACACCAACCAGACCACGAGCACCCTCGATTCGAAGTGCCCTCGCAACCGCCATCCAGCGAAACCAGCCAAGATCAGCAAGGGGCTGCCGTAGGCCAGCATCGGCCATCCGCCCTGCCAACCGTCCTCAGCAAAGGGCGCCTCAAGACGAACGTCTTGGCTTAATGAAGCAACGCCGAGCAACAGGAGCGTGAGTCCAAACAGGACCAGCACGTCCAGCCGGACACGAGCGAAGGATCCCTTGGACAGGCCTGCACAGGCCACGTCGGCGACCAAGAGAAGCACAAGAATCAGCGCACCCGCAGGATGAATCATCGAGGCGACCACCGCTCCGGCAAGCAACGTCAGTCGTTTTTGCCAGCGTGGACCCTCGTCGTCCAACACCATGCCAATGCTGGCTGGAACGAGGGCGAGGGAAGCCACGGTAGGCCAACCGCTGTCGAGAATTTTCGAGAACACACCGATAGCGAGGACCATCGCCAGCACCGCTTCGGCTCCGGCTCCGTGGCGGTCCATGGCCGACATCATTCCAAGCATCAACGCAGCCAGTGTGAACTGCCCAACGGCAAGGCCCACGGCAGGGAGCGCCAGTCCAGTCAACTGTGACACGAAGGCCAACATCGCGGGCAAGCCGGGAGGGTAAAGCCAAGCGTGACCAAGGGCGGAAGAGAAGGAACCGCGTTCCACCAGATGGTGCGCAAGGGCCGTAAATCCAACCCAATCAACCCCTTGCGAGACGTCGGCGTTGAACACCGGAAGCAACGCCAAAGCGATGAGGATTCCAACAATCCACGTCCGCCGTGGTGAGCGTTGCGCACGAAGCCAATCGGAACGGTCAGACGACGCGGTGTGATTCGAAGCGCTGCGAATCAACACCACGCCGAGTCCTTGGAGCAGGATGGTGACCAAGCACGCCGTACTGAAGGACCATGTTCCGATGAGAACCAAGGCCCCGAAGGCCCCGCCGTGGGCCGCCAAGCCGAGCGCGGGTGCGGCACACCACGTCCGAAGGCGGCCCCCTGTGGCGTCCAGCCACATGGCAAGGCCGAGTCCCGGAAGCACGGTCAGCAGGCTTAGGGCGAGCAAGGCCTGCATGACCCCTGCTCAGGCCGCAGGTGGTTGAGCCTTGCCGACGAAGACCTATGACGCTGGCCGCCTTGGCCCGAACATGGACGATTGGCCGTTCCATCCTGTCATGGACATGCCAGGCGGCTATTGGGTGCTGGATTTGACGCGCCAGCCCGTCGAAGGTTGGCAGGCGCCTTTCCCGTTCACGGTAGGGCGGTACGACGAGGCACGGCCATGGATGTACGACACGCCCCTGTTCGGCGGGGAACGGCACGTGCACATTGGCTTGGATCTTGGCGGCCCTGAAGGAACGCCGGTGCATGCCTTTGCAGAAGGTTCGATCCATGCGGTGGGGTACGAAGAGGACGACGGAGGGTACGGTTCGACAATCGTCACCGTACACGACATCAATCTCCCATCGCACGTGAACCACCCTTGGGCGGGCACGCCTCAACGCATCTGGGTCCTGCACGGGCACCTTGCTCGGTCCGACCTGGAGCGGTGGAAGGTCGGCGACGCGGTTGAACAAGGCGATGTTGTTGGTCACCTTGGAGGGCCGCATGAAAACGGTGGATGGGCTCCTCACGTCCATCTGCAATTAGCAACGGAAGCAACAGATGGCATCGAGATGCCTGGAGTGGTCAGACCTGAGGACCGAGAGGAGGCTTTGCGCACCTATCCTGACCCACGTTTGGTCGCAGGTGGCCTCTACTGAGCGATCATGCGTGATCGGCCAAGGAGGCCTTCAAGGAGGCGATTGGACCGATGCTCGTAGGGTCTTTTCCAGCGAGAACGGCCAAGGTCACTGAGAGCCAATCCATCACGATGCAATGGTAGAGCATGGCCTCAAGCAAGGTGGCCCCCTCGCCGACCAACTGCCACGCCGCTTCTGTCTCAAGGTGTTGCACCATCCATGCGTTCCGTGCTTTCACATGAGGTTGCAAACCACCCCACGACAGCAAAAGCACCGCTTGATCTGGGACGGTAGGGTCTGCGACTCCGCCCGTTCCACCCCATGCAACCAGTTCGTTGTGGTTCATCTCAGGAACCACGCCAACGCGGGCAAAACGAGCGGCATTTTCGTTGACCTGATTCTTGAATCGCGTCAGAACTGGAGCCAATTCCGTCGGGCCAAGGAGGGCCATTGAACGGTCGAGCAAAGCTTCCGCCAATGCTTCGACGCCACCCTCGGTCCCTGCAAGGGGGTCGAGACGTGCTGAAGCAGCCCGTAGACGTTCAATCATCCCCGCGTTGTCCTCCCCTTCCGGGAGAAGACCAAGGCAGCGCATCAAGGCCACTTGGCGGCCAAAGATGTGGCCAAATCCAGACCGAGGAGGTTGGCCTCCGGGGGCGCCGAGGAGATGAACGTCGTGATGTGTTTCCGCCAAACCTGCGAGTTCCCCCCCTGTGGCGAGCACCACCACCGTCAGGCCCTTTGCAATCGCCATCCGGGTCGCGCTGAGGGTCTCCGCCGTGTTTCCTGAGTAGGAGGTTGCAAGGACCAACCAATCTGGGTTGACCCATTGAGGGAGAAAGGCATCCGTGTGAGACAGCACTGGCACGCTGCCGTTGTGGTCCGCAAGGGCCGAAAGGAAAGAGCCGCCGGCCGCCGAGCCGCCCATGCCAAGGCACAGAAGGCCGGAAAACTGACGCTCGCGGAGGTCAGCCAACCAAGGACATGTTCGCTCGTTCACCGCTCCAAAGGCGCTATCGAGGTCATCGACGAATCTGCGCACGTACCCAAACATGTCCTCGCTGTCCAGCGCATTGACGCGAGCGGGAAGCGGGAGCGGGCCCTCGACCATGCACCGTGTGGAGGCACGGGTCCTCATGGACCCTTCGTCAGCAAATCCCGATCTTGACCAACATGGGGCAAGGCGAGCCATTCGCCCTCCACGCGAGCCAGCACCAAACGGGAGCCGCTCTCGTGATCCCATGGAAGAGCGACGGCCTCCACCTTCCACGTCAGAGGATCGAGGACCTCCGCTGCACTGGAGTCTTCGGACAACACGTCAGCCACGACCAAGTCCCGATGGCGGCACATCACCACGGCATGTTCCAAGTCACGCCACGACGCACCCGTGCGTTCGTGGCGTTCGACGCGCTCCAAAATCACCCCATCTTTTGTCCACGACGTTGGCCGCCACATGGCGTCACGCCAACGCACCACATCGCCGAGCGCATAACCAGGCATACGGTATAACAGCGTCAAACGAGTCACGTCAACGCCGTCTTTCCGACCCACGGTCGAATTGGTTTCGATGGTCTGACCACCGTGGTGTTGGACGAGATGGCGGCCCCACGCACGGGCGAGGCCCTTGGATCCCAGAACAACGTCGTAACCGCCTTGTACGGGCCCCTCTTTGGTGATGAAGAACATCGGATCTTCAGGCATGTCGCCAACCACGGTGTCTAGCGTGCCTCGAAGCGTGGTCAATTCCACTTCATCGAGCCGTCGACCGCTTGAGCGAAGTTGAACGGTGGCCTCGAAGTAATTCCCAGCCCGTCGCGTGCACGTCAAGCAAACGCCGTTGCTCATCCTTGCCCGGACCGTGTGCTCCTCGGTGTACAGCAGGTCATTGATGACACCCTCGGCCTGAACGTGAAGCAGGGTGTGGCGATCGGTGATCGGTTGAGCCATCATGCCGATGGAGATGTCTTCTGCATCCTCGTGGAAGGTGACGTGACGTTGCACAAGGTCGTCCATTAGTGCTTCATTTTCGATGAAGGTCCATCGCCCCTCAACCTCGGTGGCACCACAGCGGGCACATCGGGTCCACGGAATGTTGTCGGGTGCCCGCATCAAGGTTGTCCGTTCCCTCGAACAGGACTCGCACATCCCGTCGGTGAACAGGGGCGGTGCTGCACCACACACGAGGCAAAAGGCCCCGCCGAGATCGACCCCCATACCATGTCGGTCGGCGCGTCTCCCTTCAGGCTAGCGCTCGTCATCGAGCACAGGGTCCACATTGCCGTCGTTGAGCCCAAGCGCCGCTTCCGTGGAAGCAAGCCGACGTTCGATGTCGCGAGCACGGGACATGACCGTCCACGTCCACACGCCCAAGGCCGTCAGCATCCCGAGATAGCCAAGTGCCAAGGCGATCATACCGTTCATTCTGTCGCCTCCACGTCGAGTTTGCCTTGCAGGCGGTCAAGCCGCTGTTCGAGCGAGGTCAAATGAACGCTTTCCACGAGATGACCGACGATGAGCACGGTGAACGAGAGGGCAGCGAAGCCGAGCAAGGCACCCATTTCGGGCGCTAACGAACCGCCACCGTCACCCGATGCGATGACGGGTCCCGGATGGCGGATCTGCCAGATTCGTGTGGCGATGTACGTGAGCGGAACAAGGACGAATCCGAACAGCCCTGCCGTGGCAAAGGTGTCACGCGATTCGACTCCATCAGGTTGTGCACGCCGGCCAAGGACCAGCACCAAGGCCAGCAAGGTCAGAAGCGCGAAGCTGTTCAAGCGCACGTCGGTCCAATCCCACGGAACCCCCCATTCTGCAGCACCCCACAGGCAACCTGACCAGACGGCCATCAGCCCCGTTGCGAGGCCTGCCTCGCTCCCTGCCACATGCAAGCGCCAGCCGAGGGCAGACCTTCGAACAAACCAAAGTGCGGAACCGACAAACAACACGCCAAATGCGATCATGGCCATCCATGCGCTTGGCACGTGCCAGTAAAAGAGACGCTGGGCATCCGGCGATTCGAAGGCATCGTTGGGCACGCTTGGAACCCAAAGAAAAGCCAACCCAAGAGCGGCGCTTGCTCCAATGTAGCCCAAGGCCAACCACATGCGGCCCTTGTGTTGGCCACCGACAAAGATCACGCAGAAGGCGAACGCGACCATCCAAACGCTTGGCAGGAAGAGGTAGAACGATTGCTGCGCCTCATGAGAATCAAAGACTACGGTGGGCAACCACAGCGAAGCGAGGAGAAAGACCAGGCCCCCCGCAATGTAAAGGGAAAGGGAACGACCCTCCTCTTTGCCCTCCCCCATATCATCACCTTGAGCACGCGGGATTTGAACCATGTTCATGCGAGCAGGTCCAACAGAAGACCGAATGGGAGCACCACAATGGGCATCAGCAGACGCAGATGAATGCTTTCTGGTCGCGCCAACCGGAGGCCGAGGGCGTCTGCTGCGGCCACGCATTGGCTGAGAAGGAGACCAACGCCTGCGCCGGCGAGCACCACGTCCAAACCAACGTTGGCGTCGAGAAGGATTCCCATCAGCAGCGGACCAAGCGCCCCCAACACCAACGGCGTGAATGGGTCGCGCGGCCGAAGACCGAGGGCCATCAACCGGCTGAAAGCACGGTCTCGTCGCAGCGTGAGCAAAGCAGCATCGCCGGCTGAACCGGCCACAAGGGAAGGCAGGAGGAGGAGCCCAAGCATGGCCGTGGGCGACAGGGTCATCACGCTTGAAGCGTCGAAGAGGAGAGCGGCCACGGCCAAGGCCATAAGCACCCCGAGAACGGATCCCGAGAGTGGCGTTCCACCCGACCACGCATACCTGCGACCAAGGCTCCATGCCGAAGGCCGGGAGGCACCCGCAGACAGCTTGGGCCATGACTCATCCGTCTGTGCTTCCGTAGCGTCGTGTTCAACCGCATGGAGTTGGCCTTCCTCCAACTCATACGCGTGGGTGACGGAAGGAAACTGCTCTGGATGGTGCGTGCCGATCAGCACCGTCGCACCTCGACGCACCACGTCAGCCACCAACGCGGCGACGGTGGCCCGGCCACCCTCGTCGAGGGCCGCCATGGGTTCGTCGAGGACAAGGAGTCGCTCGCCGTCGTTCACGAGACCAGGAAGCAAGGATCCGAGGACGCTCACCTTCCTTCGCTGACCCTCTGAAAGCGTGAGCATGCGGTCATCCAAACGATGCCGAAGGTTCATCCGTTGGGCCAAAGCGGCCAATTCCTCGTCGTTGATGCATGCACCGGCACTTGAGGCGCAGACCTCCAAATGATGACGGACGCTTTGATCACGCACGCTTCCATCGCTTTGCAGCAGCACGCCAAGTGGGAGATGGGGCCGTCGTGCGTGCCGACCTTCAGCGTCTCGAACGACCTTCCCTTGAGCGCGGACCTCGCCCTCCTCGAGCGGGTGCAATCCAAGCACCGCCTCGATGAGGGTGGACTTCCCAGTTCCGTTTTCACCCAGCAAAAGGGTGCATGTTCCGGTATTGAGCGTGAGGTCGGTGCCTCTCAGGACGGTCTGTTGCCCACGACGGACCACCAGTCCGCGTGCTTCGAGCACCGCGCCCATGCCGAGGCGATTGGACCCCCACCCAAGAAGCCGCCGACCCGCGAAGCGTCAAAGCAGAGGGCACCAACGTCACCACATGGCCACGGTTCCGTTCGCGTGGCCGTCGCTCACGCTGCTCGAACAGTTCCTCGTTGTAGGGTGGTGCTTGGCCGTCATCGTACCTATGGCGTACGCTGTTCGTTCCAAGGCGCCGCTGTCTCTGGGTATCGTGCTTGCTGTCCTCTTTGGTTCGGTGATGCAGGCTCTCATCGGTGCAATGTACCGCATGGACTTGATTCAGGACTTCGTGCTCTGGTTCGATCTGGTGTTGATTCCTGGCCGGATGAACGATCCGCGTTGGTGGCACACCGCGATCACCGCAGGATTCCTTCATGCCCAATTCGACCTGATGCACGTGCTCGGAAACGTGGTCATCTTGGCCCTTGTTGGCGTGCCCCTTGAGCAACGCCTTGGAACCAAACGGTACGCTGCGGTGTACGCCATCGGTCTGATTGGCGGATCTTTGGCGTGGACGCTGGCCAACTGGCAGAGCATCACACCAGCATGGGGTGCGAGCGGAGCGGCCTTCGGCCTGCTCGGCGCCTACTTGGCCGGTTGGCCACGGGATGAAATTCCCTTCCCGTTGATTTTGATTCGGCCGTGGCCTGTCAGCCTCATCGCTCTCCTGTACTTCGGCCTTGAAATCGCGCGCTGGTGGGCTGCAGAAGGCGGGGCAGCTGGGAACGTTGCTCATATGGCCCATTTGGGTGGATTCCTTGCGACCTACCTCACGCTGCCGTTGATCGCACGCGGAGGCCCAGTGCCGAGGGGCGTGGTCGATGGAGGGCCCAGCGGATTGTCCACACTCCATGGCCGTCGTGATGCCATTCGAAGCAGCATGACCAACCTGAGGAACGTCGACGACCCGTGGACGGCCCAAGGGCTGCCGGTGCCAAAACGCGCACGCGGCGTCCTCGCCTCGTTGTTGGATGCGTCGGATGAACCAGAGACCCGATTGGCTTGGTTCGAACAATTGGCAAACATGGTGCAGTGCCCGGTTTGTGACGGAGACGTCGGGGTGGTCGAGCGGAAAAACGGTCCCCGGTTGCAATGTGCCAACGACCCTCAGCACCTCGACTGGCCCCCTAGTGAAGAGGCAACGGGATAGGCTCAAAGGTGTCCGAATGGACCGTTCCTTGATGGGCGGAAGCGCGGACAAGGGTGCACGCGGCACGCGCGTTGCCCTCTTTCTTCTCGTTCTGATGGTCACAGGACCGGCCGCAGCGGGCAGTGAGGCCTTGCTTCCCGAAGCCGAACCGCGCGTCAACGTGGTCGATGGCGTCCCTCCCTTGATGTGCGGAGAGGACCTCTGTGCAGCACCTGATCGCTGGCCTGACCGGGCAGAACGTCAGGCCGAGGAAGCCTACGGCTGGTGGCACCGCTACGGACCCGACCTTGACGGCAACGGCATGGACGACCGCCTTCAGCGCGTCCTCGACGGCGCCCCTTCTGTGTCTCCGACGGCGATTGAGGGTGCGGACGGACGTCTCACGGTCGCCGTTGTGGTTGATTTCGCATGGCACCCTAGCGAGGCCGATGTCGCTGCACTCCGCGCCATCCTCGACGCCCATGGATGGGTTGGCGAGGAAGGAGGCGCGTGGTTTGACCTCCCAGAGAGTTTGGATTCAGTCGTCCTTGACCGCGTTCCTGTTTCTGCCCTTCTGGACATTTGGCGCCTCGAGGGCGTTGTTGTGGTTGAGATGCAGAACGTCCTCGCACCCACCAACGACGTGGCCTCAAAAGCCATCCGAGCACGCGACAGCGAGGTCTATGCCGGCGAAGTTCATCCCACCGGGCTGACGGGCGCCGGCGTGGTCATCGCGGTGCTCGACACCGGCGTGGACAACGAGCACCGGAGCCTCAATGACTTCGACGACTCTGGCGATGCCCCCGATTTGGATCCGCTTTCCTACGACGACCACAAGTGGGTCGCAGGGTTTGACGCCACGTCCTCCTCATCGAACCCGGACGGGTCACAAGACCCAGACGACGGACAAGGGCACGGTACGCACGTTGCCGGCAGTGCACTTGGCACGGGTGATTCCTCCCGGCAACACATGGGAACAGCCCCCGGTGCTTTCCTTGTTGACGTCAAGGTGCTGACCGATGCGGGATTTTCCAGCAGCAACTCAGAGTATTCCATCAACGGCATCCAATGGGTGATCAACAACGCCAACACGGATTGGGGTCACAATGGATCCGCAAAGGGAATTCAAATCGCGTCGATGTCCTTCGGCTCGGCCAGTTCTCCACTCAACCCGAACGACACCGGAGACAACGGTTCGAGCGCTGAAGCGCGGCAGGTGAACAATGCCGTTGAGGCCGGCGTGATCTGTGTGATTGCCATGGGCAACGATGGCGCTCGACGCGTGCCTTCTCCTGCCAGCGCCGACAAGGGCATCGCCATCTCTGCGGCCAACGACCGGGGCACCATCAACCGCACCGACGATTCCACGGCGAGTTACACGAACTATGGCCCACGCGACGATGACGGTGACGACGATGACCTGGACGAACTGAAACCCGATTTGGCGTCCTATGGCACCGGCATCACCAGCGCCAGCGCGGCCACGGGCACGACCTTCCCCGGCCAGCCCGACCGAGCGAAGGCCGACAGCGGTTACGATTCGAAAGACGGGACGAGCATGGCCACGCCTCTTGCCTCGGGGGTTGTTGCCCTCATGCTCGAAGCCGATCCTTCGCTGACGCCAGATGAGGTGAAGCAATTCCTTCATGACTCCGCAGAACGCCAAGGAAGCGCCAGCGAACCCTCAATCGACCCACACTGGAATGAGAAGTGGGGCTGGGGACTCATCGACGCTTCATGTGCCGTGGATTTGGTCCTGGAACGCACCTGCACCTCGCTGACCGGCGGAACCGTCATCGCACCACCGCCAGTCGGTGACGGCGATGGAAATCACGTGGACATCACCTCCCATCAGAACGGCAGCCTCCTGCTGGCTGGAGACCGCGTGCGCTTCCAAGGCAGCGTCGAGGATACGGCTGACCGCACCTACACCGAAGTGGAAGTCCGTCTTGAACAGTACAGAGACGGCTCCAGCAACCCTGTTGAGCTCCTCGATTGGCGCAATGCGGGCGGTGACCCAAGCGCCTGGTTCCTCGACGTCACTCTCAGCGACGATTGGGTCGACGAGGACGAGGATTACACCCTGATTTTGGCTCGCGCGCGCACCGATGCTGGCGATGTGTCTGCGACAGACGTTCGTTGGATGAATCTTGGACGCATGTCGGCCAGCATCTCCTCGCCTTCGGCACAAACCGTGCTCGAAGGCAGCGTCACCTTCAGCGGAACCGCCCAAGGCCCTGAGCCAAGCGCGGTTGAAGCCCGCATCGGAAACGGGCCATGGAACGAGGTTGCCACGTTGGACGACGAAGATTTCGTGCTCCAAGAGTGGACATGGACGTGGGATTCCACCTCGGTCGAAGACGGTGACCACTACGTGGCCGTGCGCTTTGTCAATCAGTCCGGGTCTGTCAGCGAACCCTTCCGTCGAACCTACGAAGTGGACAACCTCCCTGCAGCGCCTGAAGTGGCGCTCAGTGGGATTTCAAACGTCTACGACCAAGGCCTCATCGCGACCACGGCCGTGGCTGGCTCCATCCTCGAAGTACGGTTCGAGTTCCTGAACGACGGAGACGCGCCCGCGGAAAACGTCGGGCTCGTGTTGGACGCGCCCGGCTCAACGTCAGAAGTCTACCCAAGCCAAAGCGTCGTCAGTTCGATTGAACCCGGGGAACGACGGTCGTACAGCCTGTGGTGGTGGGCAACCGAACCTGGTACCCACGAGGTGGTTATCACCGTCGATCCTGAAGAGCGCCTGAGCGACGTGGACCGGACCGA
>CEWG01052472.1_pt1 | contig 17088 bp, 21 predicted proteins | sample 361411 | NCBI WGS metagenome assembly CEWG01 (sample SAMEA2622173, study PRJEB7988) | marine metagenome | biome: marine biome (ENVO:00000447); feature: surface water layer (ENVO:00002042); material: "saline water (ENVO:00002010), including plankton (ENVO:xxxxxxxx)" | depth 5 m | reverse complement strand
CCTATAGCATACGGTCCAAGAGAAAAGTTTCTTGCAAAACTCAGAACAGATCCTGATGGTAGACGAGAGATAGCAATGGTTTTACCTAGACTATCATTTGAATTGACATCTATGAATTACGCACCAGAAAGAGTATTGAATAGGACACATAAACAACTAGGCATAGGCGGTGGTAACAACTCACTTAGAAAAACTTTTACACCTGCACCATATGATTTAGACATGACTCTCTATGGTATGTTTGCAAATCAAGAAGATGCTGTACAAGTTGTAGAACAAATATTACCTTACTTTCGTCCAGAGTGGACAAACAGTGTAAAGATAGTACCTGAATTAGATACTTTTGTAGATGTACCAACTATACTAAATGGTATGACAATAGAAGATAGTTATGATGGTGATTTTGAACAAAGACGAGCGATAATATATACGTTTACTTTTAAAATAAAAGGGTATCTATTTGGACCTGTTACAAACAAAGGTATTATTCGTAGAACACTTGTTAATACATTTAATCCTCAAGCAACGTCAGCAACAGGTAATGTCATTGTAAGTTCAAGTGACGAAAAACTACAAAGACTAACATTAACACCAGGGTTACTTGCAAACGGACAACCTACAGCAAATAGTTCAGCAAGTATACCTATTACACAAATAAGTGCAAACTCTAACTTTGGGTTTGCTTTTGATAGGGAAGATTTTTTTAACTGATGAAGAATAATGTGACAGACGGACTAAACAAAGTTTTCGAAGTAGGAACAGATTTAGTGGAAGTAGAAAAAGAAAAAAAGCAAGCAGATGTACCTCAAGATGTAGATAACGACTACAAGTATGCAAGAGAAAACTTGTATGGTGTTATTGAGAAAGGTACTGATGCACTAGATAGTTTACTTGACTTAGCGAAAGCGAGTGAACACCCTAGAGCATTTGAAGTTGTAGCACAACTTACTAAGACACTTGTAGACGCTAACAAAGATTTGCTTGATATACAAAAGAAAGTAAAAGACTTAAAGAAAGAAGATGATGATAAGCAACAACCACAAAATGTGACAAATGCTTTATTTGTTGGTAGTACCGCCGAGTTGCAAAAGATGATATCTGGAAGGAATGATGATGTATGAATATAGTGTAAAAGTAGTAAAAGTTATTGATGGTGATACAGTAGATGTAGATATCGACTTAGGCTTTGGTGTTTGGATACACAAAGAAAGAGTACGACTACATGGTATAGATACACCAGAGTCAAGAACAAGTGATGCTACAGAAAAAGTATTTGGACTTAAAGCAAAAGCTTTCTTAGAAAAGTGGGTTACAGCTGGTGATGTTACTCTAAGAACAAAGACATATGATGCTAAAGGTAAGTTTGGTAGAATACTTGGTGAGTTATGGTATGCAGGTGAACATAATATAAATCAAAAGATGATTGATGAACATCATGCAGTAGCTTATCATGGACAATCAAAAGATGACATACAAGAGCAACATCTAAAGAACAGAGAGATATTGCTAGAAAAAGATCCAGTAAGATAATGCCTACTCTAACGTATCTTGGTAACCCTAATCTAAAAGCAAAGGGTGTACCTGTAAATTTTGACAAAGAGCATGTCAAAGAATATATCAAATGTTCTAAGAATCCTGTATATTTTGCAAAGAACTATGTTAAGATTATTAATGTAGATAAAGGACTTGTACCTTTTAAGTTATATAAGTTTCAGAAAGAAATGGTTGAAACTTTTAATGACAATCGTTTTAGTATATGTAAACTACCTAGACAGTCAGGTAAATCAACAACAGTCACAGCTTACATACTATGGTTGATACTATTTAAAGATAGTCAGAACATAGCCATTCTTGCAAACAAAGGATCTCTTGCGAGAGATCTATTAGGTAAGATACAGTTCGCATATGAATATTTACCAAACTGGTTACAGCAAGGCATTGTTACTTGGAACAAAGGTAATATTGAATTAGAGAATAGTTCTAAAGTTGTCGCCGCCGCCACTTCATCGTCTGCTATTCGTGGTGGTTCATACAATCTTATATTCTTAGACGAGTTTGCATTTGTTGGTAATAATCTAGCAGAAGAGTTTTTTAGTTCTGTTTATCCAACAATCTCTTCTGGACAAACATCTAAGGTTATTATCGTGTCTACACCAAATGGTATGAATCACTTTTACAAAATGTGGACTGATGCTGAAGAAAAGAACAGTCAGTATGTACCTATAGAAGTTCACTGGAGCCAAGTACCAGGAAGAACTGAGAAGTGGAAGAAAGAAACAATAGCAAATACTTCCGAAGAACAGTTTAGACAAGAATTTGAATGTGAGTTTCTAGGCTCAGCCGGCACACTCATACACCCTACTAAGTTAAGAACACTAGCACATGTGACACCTATAAAGAAATGGCAAGATGTTGAGATATATCAAGAACCAAAACAAGATGCAATATACACGATGTCTGTTGATGTGTCAAGAGGTGTTGGTTTAGATTACTCTGCTTTTATTGTTGTAGATATATCACAGATGCCTTACAAACTTGTAGCAAAGTATCGAAGTAAAGATATATCACCATTATTATATCCTACTATTATATACAATGTAGCAAAGTATTATAACGAAGCTTATGTATTAGTAGAAATAAATGACATAGGACAACAAGTAGCTGATATCTTACATCAAGATTTAGAATATGAGAACATGTTAGCAACTTCTATGAAAGGTAGAGCAGGACAACAAATCAGTGGTGGATTCTCAGGCTCATCATCTATGGGCATACGAACTACAAAACAAGTAAAAAGGATAGGTTGTTCTAACTTAAAAGACTTGGTAGAACAAGATAAATTTATTGTACAAGACTATGAAACGATTGTAGAACTATCAACATTTATAAGTAGAGGTGGTAGTTATGAATCTGAAGAAGGTTCTCACGATGATTTAGTTATGTGTTGCGTTTTGTTTTCGTGGTTAGCTAAACAAACATATTTTAGAGATATTACAAATACTGATATACGACAGAAGATTTATGATGAAAAACTGAGAATGTTAGATGATGAAGCACTACCTTTTGCTATTATCGATGACGGACAACCAGAAGAAGGTGTTGTTCACTCACAAGAAGATATAGACGAATTTATCAGACAAGGTAACAAAGATAGCTTTAGTGTATTCTAAATAACACTTTTTATAAATATTGAGTAATTCAATAAGTAAAATCTTGTTATTCTTAGAAGGAGATAAACAATGGCATTTCAAGTATCACCTGGAGTAAATGTAAGCGAAGTAGATCTTACTACTGTTGTGCCTGCCGTTTCAACAACAACTGGAGCGATAGCTGGACATTTTCGTTGGGGACCTGCTGATCAAAGAGTACTAATCGACTCAGAAGATAGATTAGTCTCTAATTTTCACAAGCCTAACGCAAATACAGCAGATGACTTCTTTACGGCAGCCAATTTTTTAGCATATGGTAACTCGTTAGTTACAGTGAGAGTAGTAGACAGTTCAGTAGCAAAGAACGCAGTTTCTGGCTCTGCCGCCGCCTACATCTCAAACGAAGACTTTTATAATGAGTCATATTCACATAATTCAAGTAGTGGAGATTGGGTTGCAAGATATCCTGGTATCTTAGGCAACAGCATAAAAGTATCTGTATGTCAAAGTAAGGCGGCTTATGAAAGCACAAGTACTTTGCACACTCATACATATTCAATAACTCAAAACACAAAAACTCTAGTATTCAATAAAGACTCAATCGCACTATCTACTGACTTTGTAGTTGGTGATATACTATTATTGGGTACAAACTTAGAGCAAAGAAAAATCACAGCAATATCTGGTAACAATATCACACTAGACAGTAACTATACTGGTGACACACTTACTAGAAGTGCTAGTGCAATTACAAGAAGATGGGAGTTCTTCAACTCATTTGATCATGCACCAACAACCACAGTCTCAGCTAATACAGTAAATTCTGAAGGCGATGGAATGCATATCGCAGTTGTAGATGAAGATGGACATATCACAGGTACAGCAGGTGCTATGATAGAATCATATTCACATGTATCTTCAGCGTCTGATGCTAAAACTGAACAAGGTGGAAATAACTTCTATAAAGATGTTATCAACCAAGGTTCAAACTGGATATTTTGGGGAGCCCACAATGCAAGTCTGACAAATGCTGGACAAGAAGCCAAAAAAGGTAATGACGGAACAGCAGGTTCAGGTAACAACTTTGGTGGTGCTACAAAACCAGTAACAAATAGTTTATCACTTGGTAAAGATGGTGGTGTACCTACAACAGCAAACTATACAGCTGGATATAATAAGTTTAAATCTGCTGATGATGTTGATGTATCACTCATACTAGGTTCATCTGCCGACACAACTCTTGCTACACATCTAATCAACAATATCGCTGAACACAGAAAAGACTGTGTTGCTGTGATATCACCTGAAAGAGCAGATGTAGTAAACAATGATAGCTATGATGGTAAGCAAACACAAGATGTAATAGCATTTAGAAACACATTACCTTCATCTTCATACAGTGTAATGGATTCAGGTTGGAAATACATGTACGATAAGTACAACGATATATTCAGATATGTGCCTCTAAACGGAGATACAGCTGGACTTATGGTACAATCCGACTTGACAAGAGATCCATGGTTCTCACCAGCTGGTTACAACAGAGGTAATGTCAAGAACGCAGTTAAACTAGCATTCAATCCTTCAAAAGCAGATAGAGATGAACTCTATAAGAGCGGTGTAAACCCAATCGTATCATTTCCAGGACAAGGAACAGTTCTGTTTGGTGATAAGACAATGCTTACACAACCAAGTGCTTTTGATAGAATAAACGTAAGAAGACTATTCATAGTACTAGAGAAAGCGATTGCAACGGCTGCCAAATTCACACTATTTGAATTTAACGATGCTTTCACTCAATCGCAGTTTAAAAATCTAGTAGAACCATTCTTACGAGATGTTCAAGGACGAAGAGGTATTACAGATTTCGCAGTTGTATGTGACGGAACAAACAATACGGGAGAAGTGATTGATAGAAATGAATTTGTTGGTGACATTTATGTCAAACCATCACGTTCAATAAACTTCATTCAACTTAACTTTGTAGCAGTACGTTCAGGCATAGAATTTTCTGAAATAGTAGGCAAAGCAACATAAATAGGGATACAGGAGAAAAAACATGGCTTTTAACGTAAATGAGTTTGCTGGCGCCCTAAAATCAGGTGGTGCAAGAAATTCACTCTTTCAAGTAAATATCACAAATCCTATAAACGGAGTTGCTGATGCTACTGTTCCTTTCATGTGTAAAGGCGCTCAGGTGCCTGCCGCCACGTTAGGAACAATCGAAGTACCATACTTTGGTAGACAAATCAAAGTTGCAGGAAATAGAACTTATGCTGAGTGGGCACCTACTATCATAAATGATGAAGACATGAGTATACGAAATGCAATGGAACAATGGAATCATTCAATCAACAGCGTTCAAGGAAACTTGAGAGCTACTGGTGGTTCTGCTCCAAGTCTATATAAAGCTTCAGCACAAGTTACTCAGTTCTCAAAGACAGGTGAAATTTTAAGAGTGTATGATTTTGTAGGATTGTACCCATCTGAAGTATCTACTATAGATATGGCGTGGGACGCTGAAACAATCCAAGAGTATACTGTTACATTTCAGTACGACTATTGGCAAGTATCAGGCGGAACTACCGGTAACGCTGGCGGAATTTAAACCGAATTGATGATTTCGTGAGTCATAAATAGTATAAGACACACGTAAAGGATATAATATGGCAGAAGAAAGAAAGGGTTTTCTGCGAGAAGCAGTAGAACTATTCGGATTTCGTATAGGGCGTCCCGAAAGAGAAGCACCATTACCCTCATTTGTACCACCTTCACAAGATGATGGCGCTATCGCTATCAACGAGGGTGGTGCTTTCGGTACGACAGTTGATTTAGATAATAGAATCAAAAGTGAAACCCAATTAATCACAAAATATAGAGAGATGGCTCTGCAACCAGAGGCAGAGAAAGCTATTGATGATATTGTCAATGAAGCTATTATCATTGACGATAATAAAATGCCTGTTGAGATGAACTTAGATGAGATAGAAGATCTCTCAGACGATATTAAAGATTTGATAAGAAACGAGTTTGAACATTGTCTAAAACTTTTAAAGATGAATACAAAAGGCTATGATGTATTTCGTAACTGGTATGTTGATGGTAAGTTATTCTATCATATTGTAATAGACTTAAAGAGTCCTAGATTAGGTATTAAAGAATTACGTTACATTGATCCTAGAAAAATTAAAAAAGTTAAGAAGCCAGTAAGAAGTAGAAAAACAGTAGAACAAACTGCAAGCACGTTAGGTAAAGAAGTATTAACAAAAAAGTTCGAAGAGTTTTACTTATTTCAAAGTAAAGGTACAAATGACTCAAATTCAGGTATCAAAATAGCACCTGATGCTATAGCATATTGTCACAGTGGTGTTATGGACACAAGAAACTATAACATATTAGGACATATGCATAAAGCAATCAAACCTCTCAATCAGTTGAGAATGCTAGAAGATGCAACAGTTATCTATAGACTTGCAAGGGCACCTGAGAGAAGAATATTCTATATTGATGTTGGTAACTTACCAAAGCAAAAAGCTGAACAGTATCTAAGAGATATGATGGTAAAGCACAAGAATAAATTAGTATACGATGCTAATACTGGTGAAGTAAGAGATGATAGAAAGTTTCTTACAATGCTTGAAGATTATTGGTTACCTAGACGAGAAGGTGGTAGAGGTACAGAGATAACAACATTACCTGGAGGACAAAATCTAGGTGAGTTAGATGATGTACAATATTTCAGACGTAAACTATATGAGTCATTGAATGTTCCTGTATCAAGATTAGAACAAGAAACTCAGTTCAATGTTGGTAGAGCGTCAGAAATAACAAGAGATGAGATTAAGTTTTCTAAATTTATTACAAGACTACGTTCTAAATTTTCTGAATTGTTTATGATATTGCTTGAAAAGCAGTTATTGCTTAAAGGCATCATGACATTTGGTGAATGGAATGAAATTAAAGATTTAATTAAGTTTGACTATCAAGAAGATAACCATTTCTCAGAACTCAGAGATGCAGAAGTATTGCGAGAAAGATTAACACTATTACAAGAAATTGATCAATATACTGGTAAATACTTCTCTACTGATTGGATTAGAAGTAATGTTCTAAAACAAACTGATGAAGAGAAAGAGGATATAGATAAACAAATAGAAGCCGAAGCAGAAAATGAAGAACCTGCTGATGAAGAAGAATAAATTATAAATAAGTGAAAGGAAATAATATGGCTGACTATACTACAAAAGATGCAGTAGAATTTGCAGTAGATGGCAAATCTCAAGATTTTAAACATGCTATACATGATATACTAGCAGATAGAGTTCAAAGTGCTATTGAGTTAAAGAAGCTAGATGTTACTGCTAATTTTATGTCACCTCAAAAAGAAGCAGAGGTTGAAGTAGATGAGCCACAAGAGGTAGAGGTACCAGCAGATGAAACTACAGAGGTTTAAACAATTTGACGAAAATATCGCCGCCGACTTTGCGAATATGGATAAGCAAGACGATGATAAAGAAGCCAAAGAACTAAAACCACGTTCTAAGGGTGAAGAAGAATTTGTAAGAATGCATTCATTTGTAAAGTCTGATGCTGAACCAAACGGACAGGATCACATCTTTAATGGTGATATCAAAAATGTTAAATGAGGGCGTATTAGATACACTGCGTAAAATTGTCAAAGACAAGCAGGCTTCTAAAGTAAAATTTAAAAACGGTAAGATGATGAATATCGATATGCAGACAGCTAATATGATAGTGCAGTCTTATGATAAAAGGATTACAAAGCCTGAATTAAAAAAGAAAGTAGAGAAAATGATTGATGGAAGTCCAGAAGGACTTATGAAAGTATTAGACATCATGTATAAGAAATAGGGTAAAGAAATGGGAATATCAGTAAAGGGAACAGCAACAGCACTTGCTACAGGCACGACAAAGTTTAAAACTGCAACTGCTGTTTATCTTTGTGGACATACCTCTGCAACTGAAGTCACTGTAAGAAATGAAGACGATGATGCAAATGTAGGCACCATTAAGATACCAGCAAACGGAACTGTAGTAGTTAATCTAGTAATAGGACAAGGACTCAGAGGTCCAACTACTGTTACAGGCACACACGTTGCCTCTGGTGGGAGTTAGAGATGAAACTGATAACCGAAGTTAACGAAGAAATTAAACACGAAATCTCAGAAGATGCTAAAGGTAAGAAAGCATTGCATATAGAAGGTATCTTTATGCAAGCTGACATGAAAAACCGAAATGGTAGAATGTATCCAAAAGATGTGTTACTAAAAGAAGTAAATAGATATAACAAAGAATATATTGCTAAGAACCGAGCATATGGAGAATTAGGACACCCACAAGGTCCAACTATCAATCTAGAAAGAGTATCGCATATGATAACACAACTAGAACCAGATGGTTCAAACTTTATGGGTAAAGCTAAGATTATGACTGACACACCATATGGTAAAATAGTTGAGTCACTTATAAATGAAGGCGCTCAATTAGGAGTATCAAGTCGTGGTATGGGAAGTCTAAAACAAGTAAATGGTACTAACGAAGTGCAGAAAGATTTTTATCTAGCAACTGCCGCCGATATTGTGGCAGATCCGTCAGCACCAAATGCGTTTGTAAATGGTATCATGGAAAGTAAAGAATGGGTATGGGATAACGGAATCATTAAAGAAGCCGATATTTCTAGTATGCATACAGAGGTTAAGACAGCCTCAAAGAGTGAATTAGAGAATGTTAAACTAAAAGTTTTTGAAAATTTTCTTTCAAAATTATGATTTTATAAATAGATTGTAAATAACTTAAAATCGATCAAAAGGAGCAAGTACATGTCCGATCAAGTTCAAGAAACAAATCTAGAGGAAGATCAAATCCTCGATGATGTAGTTGCTGATCAGGAAGTTGAAGTTGACTTAGATGATAGCATTGATGAAGGTAAAAAAGCATCAATGGGCGATCCTTCAGAAATTCCAGATCCAGAGGCTAAAACAAATTCAGGTAAAGAAGCACCAAAAGGTGGAGAACCTATGGCTAAATTACCTAGCACAAAAGTTGGTATGATTTCGGCGGCTGTAGAAAAATTACAGTCAATGAAAAAAGCTGAGGTTACAAATATGGTTACTGCCATGATGAACCCTAAAACAAATGAGATGGCAGTGAATGCCATGCATAGCCCTAAGAAAAAGGGTAAGAAAATGGGCGAAGAAGTCGAAGACGATTCACCAACATTATCAGAAATAATCAAAGTGTCAAAAGATGATATCGATGTATCAGAAGACATGAAAGCAATGTTTGGTTCTGAAGATCTATCAGAAGATTTCAGAGATAAAGCGACAACTATCTTTGAATCTGCTGTTCTATCAAAAGTAAACGAAGTATTAGAGTCTGCTACTATAGACATGAATGCTGAGATTGAAGTAGAAAGAGCAACAGCAAGAGCCGATATGGAAAGCAAGCTTGACGATTACCTAGACTACGTAGTAAACGAGTGGGTAAAAGAAAATGAACTTGCTATCGAAAAAGGCATACGTTCTGAAATCGTAGAAAACTTCATGGTTGGACTTAGAAATCTTTTCACCGAAAACTATATCGACATTCCTGAAGATAAAGTAGATATCGTTGATGAGATGGCAGCCAAAGTTGAAGAACAAGAGTCTGCTGTAAACGAAGAAATAGAAAAGAACATTGAACTCAGAAAAGAGTTGAATGCTCTAAAAATGAACAAAGCCTTAGGTGAAGTAAGTGAAGGACTCACTGAAACACAAAAGGAAAAGTTTATATCACTAGCTGAAGGTGTTGACTACGAAGGCGATGACTACACAGCAAAGCTAGAGACTATAAAAGAGAACTACTTCCCACAAGAAGAAGTTGTTGAAAATAACGATGTGTCTGATGAGGAACCCCTAGAAAATCTAGAGGAAGAAACAAAAGTGAACGGCTCTATGGCAAACTATATGAGTGCCATATCTCGAAGCATCAAAAAGTAGTAAATTATAAATATTGATTAATAGGCTGAAATTAGTTTAAAAGGAGACTAAAATGTATCAATCTGATGAACTTCAAAAGAAGTGGCAGCCAGTTCTTGAGCATCCTGATTTAGCAGAGATTAAAGATGCACATAAAAGAGCCGTAACTGCAACTCTTCTTGAGAACCAAGAAAGATCCGCCAGAGAGGAATCTCATGGAACGGGTGGATATCAAGCTCCTTCTCTTCTCGGAGAAGCGGCGCCAACTAACGCAATGGGAGCGTCATCATCAACTGCTAGTGATGGCTCAATTGACACTTTCGATCCAGTGTTAATCTCACTCGTAAGACGTTCTATGCCAAATCTAATTGCATATGACATCTGTGGTGTACAACCAATGAGTGGCCCAACAGGACTTATCTTTGCGATGAGATCCAGAACATCAACACAAGGTGGATCTGAAGCACTGTTCAATGAAGTGAACACAGTGTTCTCTGGTTCGGCGGCAGGAAACAACGCATCACAAGATGTCGTAGATGGTGGTTCAACACCTCTACAACAAGCTGGTGCAGATCCAACCGCAAGAGCATCAGGTTCAGGATACACCGTTGGTACTGGTATGACAACAGCACAAGCTGAAGCTTTGGGTGATGGTGCGTCAAATCACTTCCAAGAAATGGCTTTCTCAATAGAGAAAATCTCAGTGACTGCTGTTTCAAGAGCGTTAAAAGCTGAGTACACAATGGAATTAGCACAAGACTTGAAAGCAATTCATGGACTTGATGCTGAAACCGAATTGTCAAACATACTATCTGCTGAAATCTTAGCTGAAATCAACAGAGAAGTTGTGAGAACAATTAACTACACAGCTACAGCTGGTTCACAAAACAACGTGACAACTGCTGGTACTTTTGACTTAGACACAGACTCAAACGGACGTTGGAGCGTAGAAAAGTTCAAAGGTTTAATGTTTAACATCGAAAGAGATGCTAACGAAATCGCAAAAGCTACCAGACGAGGGAAAGGTAACATGATGATCTGCTCATCTGATGTTGCTTCTGCTCTTCAAATGGCTGGTGTTCTCGACTACACACCTGCTCTTAACAATAATCTGCAAGTAGATGACACAGGTAACACCTTTGCTGGTGTGCTTAATGGAAGAATTAAGGTGTATATCGATCCTTATTTCTCACCTGCAAACTCCGGTGCCTCTGCTGAGAACTATTACACATTAGGCTACAAAGGTTCAAGTGCATTTGATGCTGGACTTTTCTATTGCCCATATGTGCCTCTACAGATGGTAAGAGCAATTGGAGAGAATACTTTCCAACCAAAAATCGGCTTCAAAACTAGATATGGAATGGTAGCAAACCCATTCGCAACATCTAACGCCGATGGTGCAATTGCTTTCGCTAAGAAGAACATCTATTACAGATTGTCTAAAGTAGCAAACTTAATGTAATTAGTAACTAATTAACTTAAAACTAAAAAGGGCGTTTCGGCGCCCTTTTTTATTGTTCTTATAAATAGTGGATAAGGAGTATTAGATATGGGTTCACTACAAAGAACAATGCCTGCAAATCTGAGTTTTCTCTCACCTACAGGTTTTAAATTTGCAATACAGAAATTACCTCATGTAAACTATTTTTGCACTAGTGCAGATATTCCTGACATTACTTTAGGACAGGTTGATCAAGAAAACTTATTCATAAGAATACCTGTACCAGGTGATAAGCTTGCATTCTCACCTTTAAACTTATCTTTCGCTATAGATGAAGATATGAAGAACTTCAAAGAGATATATGATTGGTTGATAGGTTTAGGTTATCCAGATAATTTCGAACAGAGAGCAAATCTACAAAGTGCTTTACAGCAAAGAAACGAAAGATCAGGTTTAGTGTATTCAGATGGTAGTATGATTATTACAACTGCACAGTATCAACCAAATATATTGATAAACTTTATAGACTTATATCCAATAAGCATAGGTGGTTTAGAGTTTAGTACACAAAGTACCGATATCGAATATTTGCAAGGCTCCGTTTCATTCAATTATAGAAAGTATACGATTGACTTTATAAAATAAATATGTTATAGTGATAGTATGATTATAAAAAATGATAAGTATATACTTGATCTACAAGGCTCCTCAGGCACTGTCTACGGAGAAGGTAAGCTGTTGTTCAAAGGTTTCAGTGGTACTGCAATCAAAGAATATATAAGATACGTTCCTGAACACCGAGAAAAATTTAGAGGTGTAAAAGAGCATCAACGTAAAATGGAGTTAGCTAAAGACTTAGAACAAGCTAGACTCAAAGCAAGGGAAAATAAAAAATGAACTGGTTAGTAGTAGTGATATTCTCAGGCGTTGTGGGAGGATATCAGGATTTGTATATTTTACAAAAACCTTCTTTTGTTTCAAGAGAAGAATGTAGAACAGGATTAGGTTCAGAAGAACTTAGAGTTGCACTGACAAAGCAACTAACAAAAGAGTATACTGCATATAAGCCTATAGAAAGAATAGTATGTGCAACACAGAAACAAATACAACAAGTATTAAATGATAGTTATGGTAAAAGGGACACATGAAAATAGAAGATATTATGGAGATGTGGACTAAAGATAGTTCCATCGATGAAACTGAATTAGCAACTGAAAGTTCTAATATACCTGTATTACACAACAAGTATCTAAAAATATTCATGGCAGAACGTATCAAACTATTTTCTGCAAAAGCTGAACTCAAAAAGAAACGTAGAGTTTTGCTTGAGTATTACCTTGGTGAACTGGATCAAGAAGAATTGCAAGAACTTGGTAGAGAACAGTTCTATAAGAAATTGTTAAAGAATGAAGTTGACTTATATATTGATAGTGATGATGCTCTTACAGAGCAAAGTTTACGTGTATCTGTACAAGAAGAAAAAGTGGGATATTTAGAAGCGGTTTTACGACAAATAAATAATAGAGGATTTCAGATAAAGAATGCAATCGACTGGAATAGATTCATTACAGGATAGAGAAGAAGTAGTATCTAGACTAAAATTGAGAATAGCGAAATTTAAAAAAGATCATGCTGAATTATGGAACAAGAAGTACGACTATCCAGAAGTGAGAGTAGTAGAAGAGACTCAATCAGAGTCAGAAGATACAACTCCGTCTATATACAAGTTGATGCTGAAAAATCAACATGCAGAGAATTAAGTGACTACTTTACATTTGATGTTCCTGGTGCATCATTTATGCCAGCATATCGCAATCGCTATTGGGACGGTAAGATTAGATTATTCAATATTAATACAAAGCTTATCTATAGCGGACTTATACATCACATAAAACTATTTACAGAACAACGTGACTATGATTTATTCTTAGAGGATAATCTAGATTCTGTTCACGATATATCTATACCACAATTAGAATCCTTTACTAAAGATTATAAAATAAAACCTTACGACTATCAGCTTGGTGCTTTTGCTCATGCATTGAGAACAGAACGAGCGTTGATACTTTCACCAACTGCAAGTGGTAAATCTCTAATTATATTTATGTTGTGTGATTATCTGAAAGGTAGAAAGCTTATTATTGTTCCCACCACTTCATTAGTGTTTCAGTTAGATAAAGACTTCGAATCATATTATACTAACAGGATTTATTCTACACACTTAATCATGTCCGGACAAGACAAAAATGCAGATGCAGACATTTTTATTTCAACGTGGCAATCTATCTACAAACAACCAAAGAAATGGTTTGATCAGTTTGATGTAGTGATAGGTGACGAAGCACATTTATTTAAAGCTAACTCTCTTACTAAGATTATGACTAAACTAGAGAACTGTGATTACAGGTACGGCTTTACAGGTACATTAGATGGTACACAAACCCATAGATTAGTATTAGAAGGATTGTTTGGTTCTGTAATGAAAGCTACTTCTACTAAAGAACTTATCGATACAGATAGAATAGCTGACTTGAGAATAAAAGCATTAGTTTTAAAATATCCTGAAAATGTTCGTAAGATGATGGCTAAACAAAAATATGATATAGAAATGAAGTTTATTGCCAGTTGGGAACCTAGAAATAATTTTATAAAGAACTTAGCAATAAGTAGAAAAGGCAATACACTGTTGTTATTTCAATATGTAGAAAAGCACGGAAAGGTATTATATAATCTCATAAATAGTGCAGTATCTGATAGAAAAGTATTTTTTATTCATGGAGGTGTTGATGTTGAAGAACGTGAAGAAGCAAGAGAGATTACAGAAAAAGAAAACGATGCCATTATCATTGCTAGTTACGGAACTTTCTCTACTGGTATCAACATACGAAACTTACATAATATTATTTTTGCTTCTCCTAGTAAGTCCCGTATAAGAAATTTGCAATCTATAGGAAGAGGTTTACGTAAAGGTGATAAAAAGAGTGTAGCTACTCTTTATGATATATCTGATGATTTGACTTACAAATCTTGGAATAACTTTACACTTAAACATTTTGCAGTAAGAGTAAAGATGTATAATGAAGAAGAGTTTGATTACAAGATATACAACATAAGGTTAAAAGATGATAGTACTAATAAAACTGACGAGCGGAGAAACTCTGCTAACAAGGCAGTTCTACCGATCCAATGATAAAGTAACTGTCATTGATCCTTTGAAAATGGAGTTTGTGAGTGATATGGGTGGACCTGCTATGCATTCTACTTTTTGGATACCTTTGACAAAAGAAGAAATTAGCGTTGACATAGACATGACACATGTGATAATATGTACAGAAGCACCTACAGATTTGGCAGAGTTCTATACTAAATCTATGGCTAGAATAAAACAAGATGATAATGAAGAAGATAAAAAACTTATTGAGGAGAAAGTTAAAAATGCTATTAAACAATTTACAAAGCATACATCTAATACAAGTAGTTGGACGATGCACTGATGGCTAAAGCTAAGAGACAAAAACATAATTATGTTGACAATAAGAAATTTTTAGCTGAAATGATAGAGTACAGAACTTCTGTAATACAAGCAAATACTGAAGAACGTCCTAGAGTACCATTTTATATTGGTGATTGTATCATGAAAATCGCTACACATTTGTCATACAAACCTAATTTTATAAACTACACATTTAGAGAAGAGATGATATCAGATGGTGTAGAAAACTGTTTACAATATATTGATAACTTTGATCCTGAGAAGTCTAAGAATCCTTTTGCATATTTCACTCAGATTATATACTTTGCATTTCTAAGACGTATACAGAAAGAAAAGAAATATCTCTATACAAAATATAAAGCATCAGAAAACACAAATTTATTTGGAGAAACTTCAGAGAACTCTGGAGAAAACGGCAGAAATTATAATGAGAAGATTAAATATAATGAATGGAGTGAAGAATACATGAATGATTTTATTGAAAACTTCGAAGAAAATAAAAGAAAGAAGAAAAGAAAAACTGTCGCACCTTTAGATAAATTTATGGCTGAGCAATGAGAATAGCTATCATTAATGACACCCACTGGGGTGCTAGAAATGACTCACAACAATTCTTAGATTACTTCAAAAAGTTTGTAGATAATATATTCTTACCTTACATAGATGAAAACAAGATAGATACTGTCATACATCTTGGTGATATCGTAGATAGACGTAAGTATATAAACTATGTAACACTCAGACATCTAAAAGATAATCTGATACAACCATTGTTAGATAGAAAGATAAACTTAAATGTTATCATTGGTAATCACGATGTACCTTACAAGAATACTAATGAGATAAACTCTATGGCAGAATTGTTTGATAAGCATAGTGTAAAATATTATTCAGAACCTGAAGTCGTAACATTTGATGGTACTGATATATTATTTTTACCTTGGATAAACACATCTAATTATGCAAACTCTATGGATATGATAAAGAATACAAAAGCACAGATTTGTATGGGACATCTAGAGATAGCAGGTTGTACTCTCATGAGAGGTATCACTTCCGATCATGGTATTAATATAGATACTTTCAAACATTTTGACACAGTACTTTCAGGACACTTTCATACAAAATCTACAAGTAATAATGTACATTACCTTGGTACACAATATGAACTAACATGGACAGACTATCAAGATCCAAAAGGCTTTCATGTGTTTGACACAAACACTAGAGAGATAGAGATGATAAGAAATCCGTATCGTATGTTTCATAAAGTATTCTATGATGATGTAAAGAATACTTCAGAAGAGATATTACATAAAGATTACTCTATGTTTGGTAACACATATGTCAAAGTGATTACACAAGAAAAAGAGAACCCATATACATTTGATTTGTTCATGGACAAACTCTATCAAGAAAATCCTATCGCAGTACAGATTGTAGATGATCACTTGAACTTACATTTAGAAGGTGATGATGATCTAATCAATCAAACTCAAGACACTGTGACTATATTATCTAACTACATTGAGAATATGGAAACTAATGTACCAAAGAAAAGACTCGACAACTTAATGAGAACCTTGTATAATGAAGCTTTATATATGGAAGTGTAATGATATACTTTGAAAATATTAGATGGAAGAACTTTCTATCAACAGGTAATCAATGGACAGATATACCCCTAAATTCACACTCAAATACAATTATAGTAGGTGAGAACGGTGCTGGTAAGTCAACGATACTTGATGCATTATGTTTTGTACTGTTTAACAAACCTTTTCGTAAAATAAGTAAATCGCAAATGTTGAACTCAATCAACATGGGTGGACTTGAAGTCGAAGTAAAATTTAGAATAGGTAAGATGAACTACACAATACGTAGAGGTATGAAACCAAACGTATTTGAGATACATCAAGATAGCACTTTACTCAATCAACCAGGTTCAGCTAGAGATTATCAGAAGCAACTAGAAGAGACTATACTAAAACTAAACTTCAAATCTTTCACACAGATAGTTGTTCTTGG
>CEWG01108875.1_pt1 | contig 17164 bp, 22 predicted proteins | sample 361411 | NCBI WGS metagenome assembly CEWG01 (sample SAMEA2622173, study PRJEB7988) | marine metagenome | biome: marine biome (ENVO:00000447); feature: surface water layer (ENVO:00002042); material: "saline water (ENVO:00002010), including plankton (ENVO:xxxxxxxx)" | depth 5 m | reverse complement strand
GTATTTAAACGAGTAAGAGATATTGTTGCAAAAAATGACACGTATGTCAGCATGAGAAAACAGTGGAGATCACATGAATAACTATGGACTAGAGATAGCATTCTGGGTTATACTAGGATTGTATCTTGTATATCTCTGGGAAGAAAACAAATGAACATCTTTGTTACTGATCCAAATCCATTCACATCAGCACAATGTCTGCCTGATAAGCATATTGTCAAGATGCCATTAGAAACATGTCAAATGTTATCTATTGTTGCATCAGACAAGTGGGGTCATGGTTTTGGCACACTACCTAAACTTGATGGCACTCCATACAAGACAGAGAAGGGTGCATTTCGTAATCATCCCTGCACTGTCTGGGCACAGTCAAATTATACATGGTTAATAATGCATGGTCTTGCCTTATGTAAGGAGTACACATACAGATATGGTAAAAAACATAGTTGTTACTCAACTATCGCACACTGCACACATATTTTCCCCTTGCAAGTATCTGAACCAACAACATTCACACGAGCAATGCCTGACGAATACAAGTACGATGACACCATAGATACTTTCACAGCATACAAAAGATATATCTCATCAAAACCGTGGGCATCATCTAACTACCTGCGTAAACCTGACCGTAAACCTAACTGGATTTTATGAAAACACTTTACCTTGGTCCTGAATATGATCTGTCACATATTGAAGGTGAGGATGTAACTTTTCATCAGGTTGCTAAACTCATTAGTGAACGTAAGACTGTAGCAATATTTCAAGGTAGATCTGAAGCAGGACCAAGAGCATTAGGTAATAGATCTATACTGTATGATCCTAGGGATCCTGATGGAAAGGATAAGGTCAATAGAATCAAACGCAGGGAATCTTTCAGACCATTTGCAGGGAGCATCCTACTTCCACATGTACATAATTGGTTTGATATGGGAGGGTTGATTGAGTCACCTTTTATGATGTATGCTGTTGATGTATTACCTGAGATGGCAGAATTTATACCTGCTATCTTACATGTAGATAATACATGTAGGATACAGACAGTGACATCACGTCAGAATCATAACTACTATGGTTTGATTGATGCATTCAATCAGATAACTGATGTACCTATAGTATTCAATACATCATTCAATCTTGCAGGTCAACCACTAGTAGAGACACCAGAGGATGCATTCAAAACCTTTGAGGGTAGTGAACTTGATCATCTATATTTTCCAGAGGTACATAAGTTGATTTCAAAATGACTTTTTCATTTCAAAAAAACCGAAAAAAAATCTCGGCAAATTTTTTGACTGTAGGGTTGAACCTATCTAACAATGGTTCTATCTGTATTATGAGAGGAGACAAGATAGAATTATACTTAGAGTCTGAAAGAATTACTAGGAGGAAACGTGACTGGAGAATCAAATCACTACTAGATTATATTGATGGCACACCTGATGTGATAGCATTTGCTGATGCTTACTGGGATAAACCTGATAAAGAATTACAATCAGCTAGTGACATAGCAGCAGTAAAGAAAAGGTTTCCAACTTCAGAGACACAAGATTATAGAAACCTTCATCACCTTACTCATGCTGCACTAGCATGGCATGACTCTGGGTTCGAGGATGCTATTTGTATAGTGGTAGATGCTAATGGATCTAAGAAAGATGTTGGTATAGAGATTGAGACTGTGTATGATTTTCCATCTTGTATACCATTATATAAAAAGTATTTTACTCAGGAAGACATAGGTATTGGTAAGAAGTTTGAACAGGCATGTCTATCCTATGGGTTTGATCAACAGGATGCTGGTAAGATCATGGGTTTGTCTGCCTATGGTAAAGGTAAAGCGTTTCTAGTACAAAAGGAATGGGAGAACAGAGCATGTGAATTAGTCAATAGGTATAGTAGTAGGAATATAATATTGGTTGGTGGATGTTTTCTCAATTGTGTAGTAAACTATAAACTACTGAAGAAATTTGGTAGAAATATATACGTTGAACCCATCGCACATGACGGTGGTACTGCAATTGGAGCTGCCTACCTTGCACATATGCTTTAGTGGATGTAGCATCACCTATGGTGATGAGTTAGATAACCTGAATGATAGATTTAGTAAGGTTGTAAGCGATAGACTAGGTGTCGGTGAAGTAAACCTAAGTGCTTGTGGTGTAAGTAATGATTACATAGTAAGAAGAACTATAGACTACTGTGAGAATAATGAAGTTGACTCCGTTGTGGCACAATTTACAGTAGAGAGTCGCATGGAATACTTTGCACAGGATGGATCTTATAATAAGTTCTCAGTGCAAAGAAGTAAGAAGAACTCTGCTATGGGATGGTGGTATAGGTGTGTTTATAATAAGAAACATGGATGGGAGAACCTTGCTAAAAATATATGTCTGTTAGATTACTATTGTAAGTCTAAAGATATTAATCTCATTGCTATGTGGGCAGATTATTATGGAGTGATGGAAAATGTATATTGGATACCAAATATAAAAGTCAATAGATTATGTGGGGAGATCATAGGTAAAGACTTCCCTACATTTTACAAAGCACCGAAGGGTCATCCGAACAAGGAAGGACATAAGAAAATTGCTGACTGGTTGATCGATAATATATAATATGTTATAATTACAGCAGACTTAGTAAGTTTATGCCAACGTATCCAGTAAAAAATATGAAGTCAGGGGAGACTCAAGAACTCTCAATGACTATGAAAGAGTATGATGAATGGAGAAAAGAGAATCCCGACTGGGACAAGGACTGGTCAAAGGGAGCAGCGTCTGCAGTAAGTGGCACAGGAGATGTGTACAGTAAGACTGATGGAGGATGGAATGAGGTACTCACTAGGGTATCTAAGGTGCCAGGTTCCACAGTAAAACCACAGAAAACCGTACACTTCTAACATGCCAGCACGTAAAAAGAGAATGGCAACCAGTGTTGGTGCTGGTATGTCTACCAAACAAATGAAGAGGAAGAAACCATACAATTCTGACATGATGGTTGATGTGCAACCAATCACAGACAACCAGAAAATAGCATTTGATTTCTATAACGAGGGTAAAAATTTATTCTTGTATGGTGCAGCAGGTACAGGTAAGACATTCATTACACTATACCTAGCACTCAAGGAAGTACTAAGTCCTATGACACCTTACACTAGGGTTGTTGTAGTAAGATCATTAGTATCTACAAGAGAGATAGGTTTTTTACCTGGTGACCATGAAGATAAATCTATGCTGTACCAAATTCCTTATAAGAATATGGTCAAGTATATGTTTGAGTTACCTACAGATGCTGAGTTTGAAATGTTATGGGGCAACCTAAAGACACAGGAGTCAGTCAAGTTCTGGAGTACATCTTTCATCCGTGGTACTACATTGGATGATGCTATTATAATAGTAGATGAGTCACAAAACTTGAATTTCCACGAGTTAGATAGTATAATAACAAGAGTGGGTGAGAACTCTAAGATAATGTTCTGTGGTGATGCAGCACAAACTGATCTTGTCAAAACAAATGAGAAGAATGGTATCTTAGATTTCCAAAAGATCATCACACTTATGCCTGAGTTTGATCAAGTTGAATTCAATGTCAATGACATTGTAAGATCTGGTTTGGTCAGGAGTTACATCACAAGTAAAATAGAATTAGGTATGTAATGTTTACTCATGTAGAATGTGATCTCCCTTCTCTGAGTAGGGAAACTATAGATGGTGTACGACTCTATAATGTTGAAGGACAGAAACTAGTTTCTATTACTTCTGTCACCTCTCATTTCAATAAAGAGATCTTTGTGAAGTGGAGGAAGAGAGTTGGTGAGGAAGAAGCAAACAGAGTTACCAAGAGATCTACTAGTCGTGGCACTAAGGTACACACACTCATAGAGAATCATCTGTTGAACAAGCAGGTAGATCCTGAGACACCTGGTTCTAAGATGTTATTTCTACAGGCTAAAGATTCTTTAGCAAACATAAATAATATCTACGCTCTTGAAAAGAGTTTATATTCTACCGAGTTGGGTGTCGCAGGTACGGTAGATTGTATCGCAGAATATAATGGTGAGTTATCAATAATAGATTTCAAAACTGCAGCAAAACCTAAACCAAGAGACTGGATTGAGAACTACTTTGTACAGGCAGCAGCTTATGCATGTATGTTCTATGAAAGGACTGGTATTCCTGTAAAGAAACTTGTCATTCTTATGACATGTGAGAACGGAGAGGTGAAAGTTTACGAAGAGTATGATAAAATGAAGTATATGAAACTACTTGTAGAGTACATCAACAAATTTGTAGAGGACAAACTTAATGGCAATCAAGAGCAAAACTAAAAGTGAAATGAGAGCAGTGCTCAAGAAGAACTTCCTATGTCAGGATAAATTCTCTAATGATATTGAGATGCTAGTCAAAGATAATAATGGTATGAATTATATCGAGGCTATCTGTCACTACTGTGAGCAGAATAGTATTGAGATTGAAAGTGTGTCTAAACTTATATCCAAACCAATAAAAGAAAAGTTAAAATGTAATGCTATTGACCTAAATTATTTGAAGAGGACATCTAAAGCAAGACTTGCTATCTAACTAATGTATGAAGATTGGATTGCATCTAGGGTAAACAGTGCTAACTATCTGAAGACCAGTTTGAAGGAACTGAAGTTGGCAAAGAAGGTCAACCAGTTGCAACCAGATAGGTTGAAGGAAATCTATCGTAAGGCTTCTGCTATAAGAAGACTTAGAGGATTCTGGGTAACAAATTTCAAGCAGACAACTGATGAAGAAGTTGCTGAACTAGAACGTGAGAGACCTACTACTAGGTTACTGAGTATACACGTCATCAATGGATGTAACCTTGCATGTAGAGCATGTAATCACAACAGTAGTCTGTTAGGTATTGATAGTAGAGTAGATATAGATCAACTGTTACAGGATATAGAAGTTATATTACCAAAGATATATGTGTGGAGTCACATTAGTGTGATAGGTGGCGAACCATTGCTGGAACCACGCACTAGAGAAGTGACAAAAAGAATATGGGAGTTGTGTCAGGAAACTAATCAACCATGTAATGTCAAGTTGTTTAGTAATGGATCAAGACTCAAGCAAGAGAAAGAATGGATAGTTGATGAGATGTTGAAGGGTGTAGTGTTTAGATTGACATTCCATAAACCTTGGTATACAATAGAGGGATCCAAGAACTATGAAAATGCCTATGATTTCATGGAGTACGCCAAGAGCAGAGGGTTAGATGTAAATGATGGCACGTTTGAACTGAGTGAAGCATTCAGATATGATGACGGGTCACCTAGACAATGGTTTGATCTAGTCAAGTATGATTACAGTGATGGCATCAAGTATTATCCATACGAGGATGGCAACCCTGTAGAAAGTTTCAAGCATTGTAGTTGCCCTAACTCACAGTTATACAACGGTCATCTATGGAAGTGTCCTATGATATCCTATCTCAGGGAGTCGTTAGCAGTGACAGGACAGTTAGAAGATCAAGAGTGGCAAAAGTATTTGGATTACAAACCTACTAGCATCACTGGTACAGAGAAAGAACTAAGAAAATCATTCAAAGAAGTTCTAGTTCCACATGATATCTGTAACATGTGTTCTGCTAACCCTAAATGGTTCACTGCAACTGAACAATTAGATCCTAAGAGAAAGAAACATGTTGAGATGTTCCAACCACAGACCTATGACACCGTTTGATACCTACAAACAATATCTTGCATTCAAAAATCATTTTACAAAAGAAAAGTATGACTACCATAAGTATGGTGGTGCGTCTAGAGCAAAGGTAGAGTCATTCTATAAAAGAAAGGATAGGTATTTCTTTGAGAAGACATCGAGAAAGTATAAAGATGAGGAGGTATGTGATTTCTTTCTTGCTAACTTTGTGGCAACAGATAATCCTCAAGGTGTATGGATAGGAAACATTATCAAGTCAGGTGAGGTAGTATATAAAGATTGGATGAAGAGACAGCAGAGTTTATTCTATAACTTCAAGCAAGACTCAGAAGATATGATGGATCAATATGATTATGATGAGTTCTTTGATGCATCTAAAGGTCACCCACCTATACTCAAAGAACATTTGGCAGGTAGGATAAGTGTAGAACAGATGTGTATCTATGAGAAACTATTTTCTTACTGTAAAGACTATGATAAACAGTTGGATGATCCTGTATGGAAAACAGTAGGTCTAAAGATCAAGAAGTACTTACCCTTTCTAAATATTGACAAAGACAAATACCGTAGTCATTTATTGAAGAGGGTTAGAGAAAGGTATGGGTAAGTTTTTTCAATCAGATCAGGTGAAGGGTGAGATGGAAGACATCTATGAGATGCAAAAAGAACTCATGGATGTTATAATGAAGTTCCCTTACATGAGTGATGAAGCTAAGGTCATGCACATAGATACCGTCAAAGAGTTACTAGAGAAGCAACAGATCATGTGGACTAGAGTTTCATTATCAGATGACCCAGAAGCAGTCAAGATGAAAAAAAATATATTAGCAGGTTCAAAAGAGATGGGGTTTGGTGATGCAGATATTAATATGATCTTCTCCAACATGAGAAGCACACTAGAACATGTACAAAATTCATTGAAAAAGTAATGGCATTCTTAGTTCACAACCTCCCTCCTTTCTCCGTTCATGTGAGGAAAGAATTTCTTTACGACCATCAAAAAGGTCATGGTGAGACAACACCTGGCACATGGATATCAGTCAAGAGTGTACAGCACAAGGCATTGTACTTTGAGACACTGCTGTATGATTACGGTGCATTGTTTGACAAGTTACCTATCAGTGCTTTTGTATGGAAGACAGACTATGATCCAGACAAACTGCTACCACTTGACACACTACAAATATGGGATTGTTTTGACTACAACTTGACAGTCATAGAAAAACCATTACTAAACAGGTGTGAGTTCTTTGGTAAAGATAGACAGATGCACAAGGGACAGTATTGTTTTACAATTGACAATTGCCATTCAGAATCATCTACACTCAATACAAACTACAGTCAAGACGATCCAGAGCACAAATCATTTAATTGTATAGCACTTGACAACGGACAGTTTGCTTTGCAACCTAACAACAGAATTATATGGAAAGATCAAAGTCTCATCTCAGATGAAACAATACCACCAGACTTTGAAGTTTGCTCGCAAAATTATATGGTAGAGAACTCAGACAAGTGGTCTGTTGGTCACACAACTGAGTGGGCATACAAATCTAAAGACGAGCTTGACAACGCATAAATAATAGTTTATACTAAACTTGCGTATGCAAGGTGTTAATCCACCAATCTATTCAATACGACGAATACTACGAATCAAATTCATGACATTTGCAAATCTAAAAAAACAATCTCGCTTGGGCAGTCTTACTTCCAAACTGACCAACGAAATAGAAAAAATGAACAAGGGAAGCACAGGCGGTGCTGATGAAAGACTATGGAAATTGGAAGTAGATAAAGCAGGTAACGGTTATGCTGTTATCAGATTTCTACCTGCACCAGAAGGTGAGGAACTACCTTGGGCGAAAGTATGGTCACATGCTTTTCAAGGACCAGGTGGTTGGTACATTGAGAACAGTCTTACTACCTTAGGTCAGAAAGATCCTGTCTCTGAGTACAATAGGTTGCTCTGGAATAGTGGGAACGATGCTGATAAAGATCTAGCAAGAAAGCAGAAGCGTAAACTATCATATATCTCAAACATATATGTTGTAAAGGATCCTACCAATCCACAGAACGAAGGTAAAGTATTCTTATACAAGTTCGGTAAGAAGATCTTTGATAAGATAACTGCAGCAATGCAACCTGAGTTTGAGGATGAAACTGCAATTGATCCATTTGATTTCTGGCAAGGTGCTAACTTCAAGTTGAAGGCAAAGAACGTAGCAGGTTATAGGAACTATGATTCCTCTGAGTTTGCTGCATCTAGTGCTTTATTAGATGATGACGATGCTCTTGAGGCATTGTGGAAGAAGCAGTATGCTCTTGCTGAGTTCACTGCTGCTGATCAGTTCAAAGCATACGATGTATTGCAACAACGTTTAGATTCAGTTCTAAACAATAAGCAGACTCGTATTGCACCTGAAGTTGCAGATGAGGAAGAGGAGATTGTAACTGCACCACCAGAACCAGTCACTGCATCTCCTATAGTAAACAGTGCACAAGATGACGATGATGCTCTCAAATACTTTCAGCGTTTAGCGGAAGAGTAATGGAGTACGTCTCATTTGAAGAGACCATTGGAGTCTACGATGGAGATCAATCTGTCGTAGACTCTTGTTTATCTTATGTGTATGACCTACAGAAGTTATGCCCTGAGTCAGATGGTAACTCTAACTACGGTGGTTGGCAGAAAGATATAGACCACCCTATCAAAGAAGTAATTCTAAGAGAGTTCAAGAAATATATGAAGCATTATTTGGTAGAGGAACCCTTTTGGGTTGACTTTACCAAATTTTTTTGCAATATAAACCCTACTGGTGCATCAAACACCATGCATCATCACACTGTAGGTGAGTTTAGTGGTGCCTTCTGGTTGAAAGCAAGCAAAAACTCAGGTGATCTTGTTATTATGAACCCATACCCCAATAGGATGATCAATACTTGTATGATACCTCAGGGTAAAGATTACAACGCAAAGTATTTTCAACCCCAACCCAATAAAGGTGTCTTCTTTAACAGTAATCTAATTCATTACGTTGACATCAACAGATCAAATGAGGACAGGGTATCGATTGCATACCACATAGGAGTCCATTATTACTGAGGGAAAACGACCTTTGATTTTCAAAAAAGGGGAAAAAAAATTCGGGGTATTTTTTACCCCTTAAGTTTTTTTATCTAGATGATAGAATCCTAAGATTTTCTCCTTTTTTCATTTTTCTGTTGATATATTGTGAACTATCCTGATAAGTCATTATTTCTCTCATATCTTCTTTTATGACTCCTATGTATTCTTTCCTAAGAAGCACTATTTCACGTTTTTTGTCATTTTTATCTATTTCGTATTCATAGTTACTTACAGATTTTACTAATTCACTGCCAGAGATGTTTTCTATAGTTCCGTCCTGAGTGTAATTAAACGTAAAATCCTCATCAACCACTAAACCACCTTCTAAGATAACATTGTCATCTAGGTCAAATTGCTTTATTGTCTCATAATGATGAATTTCAGTTAATTGTACAGTATCGTACTTATTCTCCAAATACCTCTGAAAGTCATATTGACTCATAGGCCATTCATCCTTTATATTGATGATATTATTGGATAATAGTACAATCCAGTCATAATCTTCTCTTTTGTATATCTCAAATGCTACATTATCTGGTCTATCATCACCAGTTACAGCATATTTGTTAAATGCAACAGCATTCTCAAAAAAGTCATCTCTAATTTTACCTCTCTTGAAGAGGTTTTTTGATAATTGTAAATCATTGCTAGAATTACGATCATTCGAGAATGATGGTAATAATATGTCTGGGAAAAGATCGAAATATGCCATTAGAATCCTACGTCATCATCTGCGATTGTTGGAATTGAATTTGGAGTAGCACCTTCACTTTCTGTTGTTAGGTCACGAATACTCTCATCTGGTTTGTCATCATAATCATTACCAAAGATAGGTGTTAGTTCAGTAAAGGTAAGTGCCATATTTGATGATATGGGTTGAGAACCTGCTTTTGAATCTGCATATGCAGCCCACACACCTTCTGGTGTATAATCTATTTCACATGCAGTAAGAGCACACATCTTAAACATATTTAAACTTTTTATTCTCTTCAATCCAGTTCTATATGTAAGACGGAATATATTAGGAGAACTCAAGAAGATGCTACTACCCTCACTTTCATTAGCAAATGATGGTAACATACCTTGTTTGAAGAATCTCATAATTTTTCTTACCATTTCTGCTTCTTTTTCCTCTTGAGGTGCAAATTGGAAACTAAAGACAAAGTTTCTAAGTTGAGGACCATTGAATAGTAGTTCAAGGTTAGGGTTGATTGCATTACCTGTGCTTCTTGTGATGAATTGTGCAGGGTCTACATTAATTCCTATTTTACCTAACGCTAATTTAGAAAGAGTTGCAGAAAGAATATCTCCTGATGCTCCACCATTTCTCATATCCTGTCTAACAGAATCCAATGCTTTAGAAGCATCACCTAGTCCTGATTTGACCATACCTACTAAGTTTGTCTCACCTTGCAATAAACTACCTATTTCTCTTGATGCACCAAAGAAAGCACCTGCTTCTACAGCATTTGCTTTAGCACCACCCCAACTAACACCATTACTTGATTTTATTTGGTTTGGTATTGGTAGTTTTACAAATCCTTGAGAAGCTTTTTTATTCTCAGGTGTTTGACCGCTAAAGTTTGTACCACCTGCTATATTACTTCCTCTAGGTATACCTTTTGTTAGGAAAGAACCTAGATTTCTACCTTTTGCAATAGGTATAGGATTTTCCTTATCACCTTTGTTGAAGAAGGACATTCCTTGTTGAGGTGCCTGATATTTGAATGACTCAATAAACATGTGATCCGTACTTGTATCACTGTATCTTACATCTATTGGATAAGCTAACTGTACAGGTGGTTTAGTTGGTGTATCTCCTGTTATTTCTGCTGGTGTGATTGTTTCACCGTCATTGGTATTGGTTTCCTCTATTGTTTCTTCAGTATTAACTGTATCTGAACCAAATACCTGTTCAACATCTTTACCTGTTAAGTCTATACCAGACTCTGCAGCAGAATTATCAAATAGAACTTGATTACCATTTTCAATTGCTTCATTACGTACTTCAGTTACTGCTGCTGCATATGCATTTTGTCTTTCTTGACTGTTTATTATTAATTGACCTTCTTCATTATTGACATTTACTTTAAATTGTCTAGTTCTTGTACTACGACTAGTTTTTACATTTTTCTTGTAACCAGGAGCAAACGCTGGTCTTAGAAAGGTTCCGTTCTGAACATCTAAATTTAGAAGTTCAAAATATTTCTGACCATTTACTGTGTAATTAAAACTTTTATAATTACTTTTTTGTTTCTCATTAGGACCTAAGTTTACATTGCTGATACTTATGACCGAAGAGTTTTTATTGTGATTTCTTGTCTTTGGTGCCATTACTGTATCTTTGCCTTACTTATAGGTATCTCAATACTGCCGAGATCTCTTACGAACTCTTCAATAGGTAAATTGAAAGCAGTTTCCCATTCTTCCATTGCGATATCTAAAAATAGTGTTTGCACATAGGATTTTATATATTTATGGTAACCTTTAGGAAGTTCTGCTGGATTGGACTCATCTATCCACTCCATAATCATTTCTCTTTCATCTGGAGCATAATAATGAAGGTTTACACCATAAAAAACTGGTCCTTGAGATGCGACAACATAACATAAGGGGTTTCTATCATAATATCTTAATTTTTCAGCAGTTTTTGCCCCATACTGGAATAACATTAAGTGACCAGGCATAGGGGTGCCTACAGTTTGTGATTTTGGAAAGGTATTTCTAAATTCCAAGTTCTTTCTCCGTCATAATTTGAAACTCCCATCTTCTATCCTTACAGAAATCTTCTGCTGCTTCCCACTTTGCTCTATTTTTAGCGTATGTCATAACCTCAGTTACATACTTCTTAGTTCTTCTTTTTTGTATTTTTGGTTCTTTTACTTGTTTTGCTGGTTTTATTTCCACTACTTTTTCTCTTAGATTACCCTTCACATCCTTATATTTGATGTAGAAGTCGGGGAAGTATCTGTGTATTTTGTTGTCAGTAGGGCATCTATAAGGTATTATGATTTCCTCTGATGACCATTTTAGTATGTTCTTATTGCTATCACAGTATCTCATGAATTTTAGTTCCCAAAGTGATCTGTAAATGATCTCTCTAGGGTCACCTTTATACTTTTTTCTATTATTTGGTTTGAACTTACCTTTATATGACATACATAGTATGTACGCATCTTGTATTTAGGATTGTTGTGGCAGTAGGTTCAAACACAAAATCAATATGGACATTTAGTCAGGATAGGCAATTTTTACCAACTGAAGAACTTTATGAAGTAGTTACTAAGTTTGGTAATATAACACCTGCATTTAATAATAATTACGATGTATCATTTAGTTTATCATCTGCATCTCAGACACTGAAGGGATATATCGCTGACAGATCCTTTTATAAGGATGAGAAGGGTCTGACTGATGCAGGTCAATATTTGGCATTATTTTGTTCAGAAGCAGTTTTACCAGGATCACGTCTAGACGTTTTCCAGAGACAGGGTATAAGACAGGGAATAAATCAAAAGTTTGCTGCTTATAGACAGTTTCCTGAGATTATATTGACTTGGTATTCTCAAAAAGATTATTATACTAATGATGTATTCAACTCATGGATGGAGTTTATCTCTCCAAATATTGCCATGGATGTGAGTGGTAAGTATGGAAGTTTTAGGAAATTAAATTATCCAAAAGACTATAAGGTTGATATGCAAGTGACAGCATTCAGTAAAGATACTACTGATGTGAATAATAGATTGACTAACTTTAGTGCATTTTCGCAACAGCAACCAAGTAGTATAACCTACCATATTGTAAATGCATTTCCTGTGAATATAGTTGCAGCACCTTTAGCATATGGTAGATCAGAACTTGTAAAAACTACAATAACTTTTGCTTATGATCTGTATGAAATACTAAGAACATCTAGAGTTGGAGGTGGAGTAGCAGAGACACCACAAAATATAACACCACCAATCTATACTGGTGCTGGAGAAGGTGGAGGATTTACCCAAAGTGAAAGACCTAAAGCACCAAATCCAGAGAAAAAAGTGGCGAAGACACCTTGGTGGCAAAATATGCCTAATGTAGGTTTGGGTGTTCATCATTGGAGTGGAAGTAGTGATATAAGATTGAAGGAGAATATTGTCAAGGTAGGTAGATCTCCATCAGGTCTCAATATATACGAGTGGAATTATATTTGGGGTTCTCCTCGATATAGTGGTGTTATGGCTCAAGAAATCATCAATATTGTACCAGAAGCAGTAGTTACTATGCCAAATGGTTATCTTGGTGTAAATTATGCTAAAATAGATGTAGATATGCTTGCTAAATAAAGCTACTGAATATTTTACTATGCCATTACCAAAGGTCACTGCACCTACATTTGAACTGAAACTGTTATCAACTGGAAAGACAATCAAATATAGACCATTCCTTGTAAAAGAGGAAAAGGCATTATTAATTGTTTTAGAGAATGGTACAGACAAGGATATTACTGCTACTCTAAAAGAGGTACTAAAAGCATGTATTATCACTCGTGGTGTGAAAGTTGAAGAATTACCTAGTTTTGAGTTAGAGTATTTGTTCTTGAATGTTAGAGGTAAGTCAATAGGTGAGACTGTTGAACTCAATGTAACATGTCAGGATGACGGTGAAACTAAAGTACCACTATCGGTGTCTTTATCTGATATAAAATTGCATGTTCCTGATGGACATACGGAGATTATTGATTTGGGTGACGGTCTTTCTCTAAAGATGAAATATCCTTCAATGAAACAATTCTTAGAAAGTAATTTTCTAGTTTCAGATGCAGGTAGTAGTCAAGAAAGAATTGACTTAGCATTCAAGGCAGTAATTGATTGTATAGATCAAATTTATACAAGTGAAGAATCATGGGCAGCATCTGATTCAACTGATAAAGAACTACTAAAGTTTATCGAACAGTTGAACTCACAACAGTTTGGTAAGATTGAGAAATTCTTTGAGACAATGCCTAAGTTACAGTATAAGACTACTGTTACTAATCCCAACACTGACGTTAAAAATGATGTTGTAGTTGAGGGACTGGCAAATTTTTTCGCATAATGCTATATCATACAACCATAGAGAACACTATGGAGACTAACTTTGCGTTGATGCAACATCACAAATGGAGTCTAAGTGACATTGAAAGTTTGATTCCTTGGGAAAAGGAAATTTATGTAAATTATTTACTCAAGTATCTTGAGAAACAAAGATTAGAAGCAAAGCAAGCAGAAAACGCTAATGCAAACACCTGGTAGAGAAGTACAATCTCAAACTCCTATGTTCTCTCCTTTGGGGGAGAGGATGGAGAATGCCAATACAAAATTGATAGAGCGTAGTGAAGAAAAACTTAGAGAAACAGGGATAAGTAGACAACAGACTAGACAACTTGGACGTATAATATTAGAATTTGAAAGATTGAATGGTTCTATGAAGACCATGAGATCTGAGATACAACAAGATTTACGTGCGAGAAGAAAATATTATAGAGAAGAAAGGAAGATACTCAAGGAAGATTTAGAAAATACAAATTTATTCAAGACTGCTGCATTATTTGATGGACGTAAAAATCTAGCATTGCTATCTGGTGCTTTAGCATTGAAAGAGGCAAGTGATGGTGATTTTGGTGGAGCACTTCAAGCAACTGGTGCTGCAGTGGGTTTACTATTACCTGAAATTATAGGCACTGTACTCAATGTAATAGGAATAAACTCAATTGCAGGTGGTGGTCGTGGTGCAAACCCCCGTGGTAATATGGGTGGTATTAGAGGTATGAGAGGTATGGGTGGTAAAGGTGGTATTATAACTGCTGCTATAATAGCAGCAAGTCTATTAGGAAGTAAGTTATTTGGTGGTGGAAGTGGCAATGCTGATACGAGAAGACAAGAAGGGGCACAACAAACAATAGCAGGTGTAAACACTATAAATGAACCTGATGTTAATAGATTTAAGGTACAACTGAATAGGTTTGAGTCTATACTTGATGGTATGATGTCAGGTCCGAGTCAAATTGGCACTGCAAAAAAAGGTAAGACAAGTGCTCCAGCAGGGGTTTTAGGAGCATCAGGAGATAATCAATTAAATACTGAGATAGGTGAGGCAACTGATAAGAATGATTTTAGTAAAGGATTTGGATCAGGTGAAGTAGTGGTTCCAGAATTAACAAGTAATGATACTGGTTCTGGAACAAATGAAGAAATTGATACTAGTAATTTGGAGGCAAGCACATTCAGTCCAATAACTGATGAAGATATAGCTAGAGAAAGAGAGTTAGATCTTGAGTCTAAAATTGAGAAAAATACTCCGTTATTATCTAATAATTCTGGATCATCTTCAATATTAGAACCAACTACTAACTTATTGACAACATCATCATCAGATGTATTAGAGGAGATTAATAATACTTCTAATGTTGATACTGCTATGAATGTTTTAGATTCTAGTGCTATTACTGGTAGTTCTGGATCTGTTTTAGAATCAGATACTAATGCATTAGCTAGTATTGATTTATCTGGTGGAACAATAGATGATGAGAAAAAAATAATGAAGGAAGAAAATTTGCTTAGTAAACTTGACCCTAGAAACTGGTTCAAACAGAATCGTAATGAAGATGTGGCAGTCAAGAGTGGCACAAATATGGATGATATAAATGTAATTAATAATCAACCACAAGAAGTTGCAGGTAATGGTTCAGGATTGCCTGGACCTGGCGATGGACAAGTTCAAGTAAGTGTTGATACTCGATATAGAGTCAACAGTGGTACATCAATTGACAAATTTGAGCATAATTCATCATTAAAAACATATACAACTTTTAGACCCTGATGCCATTAGCTACAGTATCATCAAGAACTAAAATTATTTCTAATGCACTTGTTGCAGATATGAAAGCAACTTTTGCTGTGTCTAGAACTTTAGAAAGACAATCATTAGAACTCAAGAAAAAATTAGTAAAAGAAAGAAGATTAGCATATGCTGCTCTTGCTAGTAGAGGTCGTGGAGAGGGTAAAGGTTTTGGTGCTGGTGAAAGTTTACTAGGTGGTGCTTTAGGTATAAGAGGTCTAAGAATGGCAAGAAGGTTCCTCGGTGGTGGAGGAGGAACTATAACTCGTGGTCGTGGAGGTGGTCCTAGATTTCCTAGATTACCTGGTAGAGGACCGAGGATAACTGGAGGTGGAAGTGGAAGATTCAGGTTGCCTAGGTTAGGTCGAGGTCCAAGAATAACTGGTGCTGGCACTGCTCTTAGAGGTGCAAGGGTAGGTCCGCTTGCTATTGCATTTACTGCTGTAGATTTTGGTACTAGATTAGCAGATGGTCAAAATCTTACACAAGCTACTCTTGGTGCAGGTGGAGGATTAGCAGGTGCATTAGCAGGTGGTGCAACAGGTGCAAAGATAGGTGCTGCTATTGGTACATTCTTCGGACCAGGCATTGGTACTGCTATTGGTGCTGCTATTGGTGGTCTTGGTGGTAGTATAGTAGGTGGTCTTGCAGGTAGTGGTATTGCTGATTTCATTACAGGTGCTAATCGAAGAAGAGAATTTGAGACAAAGAGAACTGTAGCACTTACTACAAAAACTTCTTTCTCTGAAGCACTAGATAAATTTGATAGAGTATTAGATAAATTTGCTAAACTTGGTAGGAAGGGTTTATTTTTAGGAATGAAAGAGGATGATGATGAAGCAATTGGTTCTGATATGGGTGATATTATACCTATTAAAAAAACACCTCGCCCGAATAACGTGGTTGATAACATTGGATATACTGCTTTAGGGATTGGATTAGCAACACTAGCAGTTATTGGTCTTGTCAATATTTTTGATGGTCCTTTGAGTGAAACTGCTCTTGGTTTAACTGCTAGACAGGCATTCTTGAAAGCACCTTGGTTGAAGAGATTATCCTTTATTAAAAAACCCATACCTAAAGTTAAACCTAATTTCAAGAGAATAGAAACAAATGTAAAAAACAGTGACATACAGAATCTTATCAAAAAAGGGAAGATTGATGAATTACAAAAGTTTATTGATGAACCTTTGAGAACTAAAGGTAGTAAAATAATTAAGAAAAAGTTCCAAGACAAAATTAAAAATACTTCAGAAAATATTGATGAATTTAATATAATTGATAATTTTAACATAAAAAATACTAGAGGACCAGATATAAAAGGTAAACAAGATGGTGGTAAAGTATCTGCAGGGGAACCAGTTGTTATAGGTGAGATTGAACCAGAATTATTCATTCCTGGTCAAGATGGTGTAATTGTTCCTGGTTCTGGTAGTCAAAAGGTATTGGTTATCAATAATGGTGGTACTATACAGAAAGTTCCTATTGC
>CEWG01034412.1_pt1 | contig 17183 bp, 10 predicted proteins | sample 361411 | NCBI WGS metagenome assembly CEWG01 (sample SAMEA2622173, study PRJEB7988) | marine metagenome | biome: marine biome (ENVO:00000447); feature: surface water layer (ENVO:00002042); material: "saline water (ENVO:00002010), including plankton (ENVO:xxxxxxxx)" | depth 5 m | reverse complement strand
GTTTCTAGCATTAATTTAATGGTTTCAGGATGCACATAAGGTTCATCAAAGGACGAAAACATATCATCCATAATAATCGCTTCAATGCGGGCTAGGTGTTCAGAAATAGTCGCTCTAGCCAGTCCCACCTGCTCGGCCAAATCACTTACTCTGATCCTTCTCGGGACGTCAAAGAATCCTCTGTCATAAGCAAATTTTGCAAGTTTAAGTTGTTTAGGACTCAAAATCGAGTTATTGGAGGTGAGCTTGAAATCTAGACTTCGGGCACTAGTTCTATCCGGCTTAGATAAAATTCTAGCTAATGTAGTGACAATTCTGAGTTTCATTGGTGGCCCTTGAATGATATATGATAAGCCTTCACCATCTAATCTGCAACCAGGTACCGCACTTGTTCCGTTAGTTCTAGCATTAATATTTGACAAAGAGTGATTTAATCTAACTAAGAGAATAAAACTATCATTAGGCTCAATCGGTTCTAAAATAACCTCTAATAATTCTAAGAAATATAAGCGCTTAATGTCATCTACAGTTTTTCCTTCAATGAAGTTAGCCTTGACAATAATTCTCACATCTTTTGGAACGCGTTTTACGTAAGATAAAAACTCTAAATGCTTGAAAATATCAAGAATTTCGGCGATATCCAACTCCTTGAGCCTTGCCCTCTTCCAAAACAAGGTGACCTCGCGCATGATAGGTGCTTGGCTTCTTAGGTCATAATATGTTTTGAATGATGCTTTATCAATTTCTCATCTCTAACCAAGCTAAAAACGAAACGATTGGTAACATGATGAATAGAACTTTATTCAATTTATTTTGATATGTGTCATATTCATGACTCGTTTCAGGTTTTACTTCTATTGATTTGGCCTTTCTAGTTCGTCTCAGAACGCTAACTTTAGATTCCACTCTAGTCAGTACGCGATCTCTCAATTCAGGTGATGAACTCTTTGATGTGCCCTTACCGACTATGAATTTCACAGTAGTTTCCTCGGCTATTTTTAGAGCCGCATCGACAACTCCCTCGATGTTTTTTAGGTTATGCATGTCGATTCTAATATTCATTCCATCGCTAGTTACATGGCTTAAAACGCGCCAATGTCCTTGCCCTTCATTGAAATCTTCCAGAATTTCTCTCGCTCTTTCGAGAGGCTTTTTACTCAATTTTACCGGTTTCCTTCGCCTTGCTAAGAAAGGTCCTAGGATAATTGAACCGATAAAAGGAGGGGTGCACATTAGGTATAGGGTGCGGTTTATTGCCTCAGCATCGGTCAAAACTGAAATAGTTGCCAAGGAAAAACCAACATACAGTCCAATCAAAGCACCTGCCTGCAAGCCCATCCAAATCCCAACCGGCTCCCCCCCTGGTTCTGACACGTGTTCACCAATTCCCCATTACACATCAAGACTTTTATTCAAAATGATTAAGTCTATCATTCAGTGTTTATACAATGTGGAGAAGAACGGATTAGACCAAAGAACTCGAGAAATTAAAGTTGGCATGTGGATTTTTGGGATCTTTGGATTTTTCTTCGTGTCCTTTTTCTTCTCACCGATGGTCTTACCTGCCGACTTTGTTCCTGACTTAGACGCTAGGGCCAACGCATTAGATTACATGACTGAGGATGGATTATATTCCTCCGGCAATGATGGCAAGGATGAAAAATTTGCTTGGTCTGAATTAGACCTTTACACAGGCTTCATTTACGCTTTCGGTGACTTCAACTGTCACAACAAAGCAGAGCGTTCGTGGGAAATAAACGGTAATCAAATGCCGGTCTGCACTCGTGATTTAGGCATGTTTTTCGGTATTGCAGTTGGTGGATTTGTGTTTTCTCGTAGAGGTTACAATCGATGGACAATCAAAGACACATGCCTTTCAATATTCCCAGATAATTGGTTAGCCGAAATCTATCGAAAGAATTTCAGAACCTATGCTTGGCTTGCAATCGGTACGATTTTCTGTCTTCCACTAATTATTGACGGTTTTACTCAACTGTTGACTTCATATGAATCAAATAATCTTATGAGGCCTTTAACCGGAGTTGCTTTTGGAATTGGTTTTGGAATTTTGATTGCCGCAACCTATTCTGCAAGACCTAAGTTCTTCAAATCCGCAGGTGAGGTTCGCTTACCAAGCGGACTTAGATTTGAGCTGGTTAATGAAGAAGAGTGATTATTTCGGCGGTTGTGTTTTCCACCAAATTATTAACTCATCTATATTAGTTGGTGTGGGGCAATTTTCATGACCACTGGTCAACATTTCCAAGCGTTTTAGGATGTTTTCTACAGATTTTCGAATCGACAGTGGTGGTTTTTTTCCAGTTCCTTGCATCAATATTTCTGGCAGCGAATCTTCCCATTTTGAATTAGGATTACCTCTTCTCCAAGAGGCCAAAGAAGATCTAAGAGGCCACATCGCCAAAGCCAATCGTCCATAACCTAATTTTTCATCTCTCAATTTGAATACCTTGGCTTCAGAAAATGGTACATGAGATTGCTGTTTGTGTATCCATCTTTCATGCTCTAGCCATTTAACTAGACGCTGGGTATGTCTTTGAGTTACCATTCTGTGAGGACCGAGCGATTTATGCAATCTTGGAACTTCAGTTGACCCAACAATTAATGAAAGCGTTCCCAGTATAGACCAGCATGATTGTGAATATGACGTTGCAGGTACATCATATTCTCTAGCGCTATCTTTGGGCCATAAATCTTCACCGAGTTGCATCCACTCACTGGGGCTTTTTCCTGAAAGCCAACCAATGTGAATTGCGGTTTTCATTTCCGGAGCGCCAGGTAGTCGTGTTTGTTTCTTTACATCTCTAACTAAGCTACTAAGTAAGTACCTATCAACTTGGTCGCTATCGACATTTAGAGGTTCAGGTTTTCGATTAAAAAAAGAGCGTAATTCATCTCTCAATTTCCTCCTCAGTTCATCGAGCCCACCTTCATTTAGAATAGGCCCAACAACACAACATCTGTCGAACGGCGCCGGAACACTAATTTTTCCGGATAACAGGTCATTGAATCCTTTGCGAATTTTCTTCTGTATGTCTGTTGTTTCGAAGTATTCTTGCTTTTCACTGGTCATTCTTAGAGTGCCGGATTGAATTCTTTTTATCGCTTTTTCAGGGTCGCAATCAATCCAAATGACCAAATCTGGAATCATTGCAGCAGCATTCATTCTACAAACCTGCTCTAGGCCAAGTTCTCCTACAATACCTTGGTAAATTAACGAGGAATGTATATTTCTATCTGATATCACAACATTTCCTTCCTCAAGTAACGGTTTGATCCAGGTATGTGAGTGATCTAGTCTGTCGGCAGCAAATAAACCCGCTTCTTGAAGCGGAGTTTTATCGCCTATTTTAACCGAGTCAAGTGCCAGTTTACCCAGTTCACTATGCCTTCTAGGCTCGTGTGTAGAGAAGATATCAGGAAATGGATAGTCATTGACCAATTCTAAGATTATTCTTGCAGCCTCTCCTTTACCAGAACCATCACCGCCTTCAATGGATATGAGGTACATATTCAAACCTCTTCAACATCTTCAAACTGCTCTTTAGTTAGAACAAGTAGTCCCATTCCAGCCAAGATCAGAAGAGGACCGAATATGATTAATCCTCGACTGAAGAGACTGATGCCCGCCAAATACTGAGTTCTCCTGTATCTTTTCGCTCTTTTAGTTTCAATCGATGCTTGAATTCCAACAATACCGGTCAATATGGTCATTACACCGATGAAAGTCGATAATCCAACTGCGGCTTCAAGCGACCAGCCGGATTCTTCAGTAATGAAATCCTCAGTTACCAATTCACTTCCGTTTTTCATGGTAAAAGGCTGCATAAACCCATCAACAGCATCGAATGTCCGTTCTATCGTATCGTAGCCATCCAAGGAAACTCTCAAAATCATTCTATCAGCTTTGACATTTTTTAGTTGGAAGTATCCGTTATCATTAGTTAGCGTAGATTGAATGGTTTCAGAACTATCATAATCTAGTAAAATTATGCTAACATTGTAAATTCCATGGCCTTCTAAATCCAGTGTTTGACCTGTAATATCCACACTTTGAGTTTGATCGAATACAGATGAATTAAGTAATTCAGAAGGATTTCCTTGCAAGATAATACCACCACTAAAAATTCCCAGAATACTACCAATCAAGATCAATATCGAAGCAAGCTTTCTAATTCTTGATTTGTCATCCATTTCCAATTGTAAAAGCCGTTCCAGATTCATTTTTTCTGAAGTATCAACAGATGTATCGATTGAACTTTTTGGAACCACAATCTCTTCCTTCATTTCTTGATTTGAGGACTGTTCAAGCTGTTTTTTGACACGTTCCTTGAGCGCCTTACGGCGTTCTTCAAAGTCGCTCTCAGTCAAGTTTGGCCCCCCCGCTCAATGTATCTGTAAAGGTGCGCGGATAATACCCCTTCCCCTAAAAGTCCGCGCAATACTAATTGTTTTTTATCCGGTAATATAGTATGAAAATCACTAGAAAAAGGGTAAATGTAATCGAAAGTATTCCTAGTGTGAAACTATTCTCAATAGTCGTTTTCTCGTTGCTTTCAGGATTTTGTTTTAGCTCATTTGAGTTATTATAATCGCTAAAATTGGAATCCAGTACCCAAGATTCACTGAGTAATCCTAATTCTAGTAGTTGGCCAATTCGCCCTAATGATTCAGCGCTTACTTTGTCGATCGTATCGTTGTGAGTATGCCAATAACCGCCCCACTTGTCAGCGCCTTCACCGGAGTGGATATCGATTATATCTATGGCTGGAACTCCACGTTCAAATGCTGCAACATGGTCATCTATAACTCCGTATGAAGTTTCAATGTCAAACACATCTGCTCCAGGATTACCTAGACAGTCATCCTCGCCTTCGACTAATCCTAAGGCTTCAGCTAATGATTGAATAGTCAACCATAGTTCTGAAGTCCCTGGCCAAACATGAGTAAAGTGTAGGTCAGAGTCTCCAATCATGTCGATTACGATAAATGCAGATATGTTACTAAGTTCATCATCTGTTCTATTTTCAGCCCATGCCTTGGAACCGTATATCCCTGGCCTCACACCCTGGTCTTCAGCATCGGTGAAAAATAATTTTACAGAATGACTTAGATTCATTTTAGGGATTATTTTTCCCATCTCGATTAAAACTGCCGTACCACTTGCACCATCATTTGCACCATCGATTGGCGTGTTACGAAGGCTCTCGTTTTCATCTCTTTCAGCACGGTCCCGTGAATCATAGTGGGCAACAAGATAAATCTCCTGAGAGGAAGAATTATCTGGTTTGTAGGTTGCAATCAGGTTTGTTAAATTGAAATCTTCTCTATGGTGACTTTCCTCTTCAAAAGTCCATTCTGTTAAGTTCTCTTTGATTGATTCCCTAAGTAAAAAAGAAGCATTTGAGCCGGGTAATCTAGGGCCCAATTCAACTTGCCAGTGAACAGATTGATTGGCAGCAGTAGAGTTGAATGAAAAATTTCCGTAAAAATCGCAAGGTTCTGTATCAAGGTAACTTATTTGTTGGTCATTGTCTGAAGCCAAAACTAATGAACTATTGCTGAGTAGTGTGCCGATTAACAAGAATGCTAATAGCCGTCTGTTGTACGACGAAATGACCTTTGAGCCAATGAGCATTAATGACTCCTATTAGACTGACCCTTAAATACCTCTTTTCGCCTCGCTTAATTAGATAGCAGTATAGCAATTGTTTGGGTAGTTTATTATGTCGGAAAATCGCTCCAATAAAGCCGTATTTTTAATCGCACTTTTCTTCGTTTCAGTTGTATCTCCCTTGGTTTCAACAACAACGGCCAATGCCAACGATAATGATGAAAGAATCCCGTATAATGCTGGAGGAATAATAATTGGCGACTTGAAAGATTTTGATCCAAGTAACGGCTCTCAATATTTATTCATAGATGAACCAGAACCTGTAGTATCCGCTTATGGATTCATGAAGCAGGCTTGGATTGATGCTGGAAGACCTGGTGTTGAAGATATGGTGTATGAACCTGCGACCAGCGGTAGGTCCAGTGGCAGAGTGTGCAATCCTCATCTTGTGGGTGATGAACTTTCAGTTCCAACCTCCGGTGGATCAATCAATGCATATGTTGCTAAGACAACAAGTACAGTAGCCTTTGTTGTCCAAACCGGAAGAACCCTTTCATCCACCGTGCTGAACAATCTTGCCTCCTCTTGGGATAGTACAATTTATCCTACTATGACTACATATTATGGTAAAGATTACCAGGATGGTAGAGGACTTGCTCCGCCTGATATCGATAATAATTGTCAAGTTCAAATCATAATTTATGACATTGACGGACCATATAATACAGGCGGTTATTTCTCCCCCTCGTTTGCGAGCTCTAGAGAATCAGTGTTCATTGACTTCGCTGATATCACACTGAACTGGGGCAAATCAATCATTGCTCACGAGTTAGAACATCTTTTGCACAACGCGCAAGACCCTTATGAGAATTTGTGGATTGATGAGGGCAATGCAGATGTTGCAATTTATCTTTGTTTTGGAGCGGATTCTACCTTGGTAAGTCACCTTAATCAGTGGACTGAGTCTTCAGAATTATCCGTTAGATGGTGGAATCAAAGATTTGCTGACTATGGTGCTGGGTTCATATTTACCATGTATCTTGCCGATCATTTGGGTGGTGGTGCGGCAGTTAGACAGTTGGTTCAGGATTCTGCTACAGGTGGCGTTGGTGTTGAGAAGCTTGCCTTATCTCCTCCCGCAGGACAAAGTGGCGCAATAGGTAGAACAATGGGTCAAATTTTTGCCAATTTCTCGATAGCATCCGTATTGGATTCTGACCAAGGAATTTACGGTTTTTCTAACCTTGATTTAACTCCTACATGCTCTTCTGGCTCGTTTTGTCGAGTACAGCCAGCCGATACAAATAGTGATTGGAGCACCCCTTGGTCTTCAACTGGGCATACAGTGGAAGGTTGGGGTATTAGGGCGTTTAAATTCACTCCTGGTGGCTCATCCCCGGCTCCTTTGACCATCAGATTAACCGCAGATGTAAGTCAATTCGATGGAGTAGTTGTATCGAAATCAACCATTGATGGACTATGGTCTGTCGCCGATCTAGATTTTCAAAGTAATATTGCAACATCATTAGTTCCAGGTTTCGGTAACTTGACAGATGAAGTTTGGGCTATAACTTGGTATGCTAGTACAGTTGCTGATTGTGATTACACTTCATGCGGTACATCATATCCTCAAGGTACTGTAGACATTGAAGCCGCAAGAATCACCTCTCCTGCAACTTTGACGATCAATACGACTGATACCTCAGACAGAGATGGTGACGGTAAAGACGACACGGCAAATATCAACTTCGATCTATTCTCTAATGCATTCTTTGAGGATTTAGATGTTAAAGTGAGCGTCATTGATTCATCAGGACAACTAGTCGATGAAATTACAAATAGAATTTCCGCCGGTGGAGGACAAGATACGAACAGTAATGTATGGTTCACATCAAATCTAGATGGGCTGTACACATTGAGATTCGAATGGTATGATATGATTGGTAACCTCATCAATAGCACCTCAACTGCTCCCCTGTCTCTGTCAAATATGATGCCTAGTTCTAATGGCAGTATTTCTAATAACCAGACTCAAACATGGGAAAATATCGAATTCAGCGGTGGAGGCTTTGATGCCTGGGGGCTCTCACTGGACAATAATTCTCTGCCCTACAGAGACTCACCAGTCGCTTACCTTTGGGATTTCGACGACGGCACCACATCATCGTTGAAATCTCCTACTAGGTCTTATCAAACCATAGGCGAATACAATGCTACGCTGAAGATTATGGACCAAGGAGGAGTTTGGTCTGATTCAGAACTTCATAGGGTGAACGTAACTGATGACTCATCTCCACTACCCATTATCACAGTTAACAACATTGTTATTGATAGTGAAATTAGTATTTTCACGAATCAATTGATTCAATTTTCAGGTTCTAGATCCTCCGATAATGTTCCAGTTGAGAACCTATTGTTCCAATGGGACTGGGGCGACGGTAGTACTGATTCTGGAATTGGTCTTTACTTGGCCCAGCACGAATGGGGAGATATCATAGGAGAAAATATAACTTTTAACCTTACTTTAACTATTTTCGACGGAATTAATTCTGGACAAAAGAGTATCTCGGTTTACGTAAATAACAGAGTACCATACCAGATATTCTCTGAAAATCTTACTACATACACTTATACCTCTGTGTTAATGCCAGATATTTTCACTGACGATGATGGAAGTATTTCCCAGTATGATTGGAGTTTCCCCGATGGAGTAAATTTGGGTGGTGGAATCACTGATAAGAATGACGACTTTGTGGAAACTAGTTCTACACTCGCTTACCCGACCCCATCATGGGATAGTCCCGGCTTGAAAATCGCTCTGTTAACTGTCACAGATGATGACGGTAGCCAGTCCTCAACCCAGTTATTCATCAATGTTCTAAATCAAATTCCTATTGCAGAATTTGTTGTCAAGACGTCTACCGAAGAAGGGACTGATTTAATCGACTTTAGAATTGAAGATGGCGATACAGATGTTCCTTACACATTTGACGGAAGAAATTCTTATGATATCGACGGAACTATGGGAGATTCAAGCGACTTAATTTTCAACTGGTCTTTTAGTGATGGAACCTTTGGTGATAAACCACAAACAACTTTCACTTTTACTGAACCAGGAGTTCATTCGGTTAGTTTGTTTGTTACAGACGAACAAGGTGAACAAAGTATTTCCAAATCACTAACTATTAGAATCTCTAATCCTTTACCGATAATCTCAGTTAAAATTCTGGATGCATGGGTTTCAGGACAGCAGGTTACCGATACTACTCCGATGCCAGAAGGATTCATTCCCGATGCTTGGTCTCATACCTTCGATGGTCAAGACAACACGTTTACAGCCCCTAATTTGATGCTATATTTTGACTCTGATGGAACTAGGGATGGCGATAGAAAATACGAAGGAAAATTCTCTCCGCTTAATGCTACTTTAGATAGTTGGAACGGTCTTGTCGAATATACTTGGGATTTTGGCGATGCTTCACCTTTGAACCATGAACCATCTCCTTGGCATTCATATAAAAATCCAGGTGAATACACGGTCACTTTGACTGTTAGAGATGCATTTGGGACTGGTGATGTTACTCGACAATCATTCACTATTATGGTAGATAATCCCCCTAACATAATGGATATTTCTATTCCTGATGAAATCATTACTGGAGAATCCGCTTACTTGTCAGCAAATATTACCGACTTAGAATTAGAGAAAGGAGTTTTGATTTATCGCGACTTAAACATAGATGACGGTTCCCTGTACGACGAGGATGAGGTTTTAGATCCAGGTTTAACCGTGAAATGGGATATAGATTTACAGTTTGACGAAGATGGCAACGGAAATCTTGAGGATGACTATATCATACCTAACAGTAACGCTATGTACAGAATTAACCATACATGGAGTAACCCTGGAAAATATCAAATCGGATTACTTGCATGTGACGGTTTAGGCCTGTGTACCTATGCTACTGAAGAAGTTGACGTTGCCCCTAAGCCAGACGACCCACCTTCGCTATCAGACTTTGAAGTAGAGGACTGGATGAACTGGATTAAAGAGGCAGGTTCTGACTTGGCGACTTTTATTGCTTTAATTGCCGTTGCTTTGATACTTGGTTGGTTAGTTATGAGAGAATCTAGTGATGTAGAAGATGAAGCAAAGCAAGCCGCTGAGACATATACTGACGTCGAACATGTGCAAGTTCAAGGGGGGTTATTAGGGATGGACCAACACACTCCTCCACCGGCACCTGCAATTTTATCAAAAGACGAGCGTAGAAACGAAGAAAGCGGCTACATTAGGCCTTTGAGGAGAAGGATTTAATCGCTAATATCTTGAACTGCCTACGGATAGAGATGATGAGGAGATTGAATGAGGGCAAGAATCGTTTTTCTTATTCTTGTAATGTTCATGTTACCTCTCGTTGTTCCAGCCGCCAATAATCCTCTTACAATTGTCAATAATGCTTCTGCAGCTGATGCCTGTGAAGGAGATATAGAACCAGTAAATTGGAACCAATCTTTGCAAAGAGTCGCCATGGTGCCTCATTTCAATCCATATGAAAGTTGGTGGGACATCTTTGACGAAGGTCCAGGAGATGGGAAAAATAAGGATGGAAATGGAGATACCAGCAGCCAAGAAGATACTACAGATATGTCATTGAGTCCTGAACCTGAATGGATGTATTATACTCCGTGGAGGCAAGAAGAAGTAACTCTAGACCCGTTTGTTACTAATCATCATGCAACTCTGCTAATTGGTAACGATAGCGTAGGGGCACTGAAACTAAATCTTTCAGCGAACCACAGAACAACCATTTGCATTACTTTACAAGACTTTGATCAAGTAAATGGTTCTAGTGTTAATGCAGACATATACCTCCTCGCATCCAGTGAATATACCAAGTATGAAGAAAGTTATTTTTCAGCCCATTCTAACAATCGCTGGTATTCAGATACAGAAGAATCGTTGAGTGACATTCCCCCCGAATGGAGAAGCTTTAATTTTCTAGGATGGAAATCATATAGAGATGCCCACCAGTATGAAAATGTTGACGAGGTTAATTTCGCTTTAAGCCTCGACGGACCAGAGGTGTACTCCGGCCTGTTTGGCGGCCAAGACTGGCAAGATTTCTACATCGTCATTGATACGTGGGATAATGTTCACGATAATGATGCACTTCCGCCCGAAACGATTACCGCTGCCGATATTACAATTATTACAACTGAAAGAACGCTGATACTACCCAATTTCACTGTTTCTTTGGTGTTCTTAGTTTTGATAGTAGGTTTCGCAATATTCCCGTTTATCCTCAATGCAAGATACATGCGGGCTGGTATGCAAACTGAACAACAATCGACCGGCATAGTTCCGTCGCTAAACACGGCCCCGGAATTGCCTCCTCCGGTCAAAGATAATACCGCTGAAGTTATGATGTCTAAGAACAGTGATTCCGGGTGAATAACTCGTGAAGGCTTGAAAATTTTTCAACCTATTAGTATTCTAATAGCGCCCAAGCATCTCTTAAATCTCTGACATTTATCAGACCTCTATCAGACAATCTGAAATGATTAAGCATGGTTGCGTAAACTAAACTTTGGCCGAGGATTGGAGCATGCAGTCTAACCCAATCGCCGCCATTCCCTAGACCCATCAGGCTGTGAGGTTCTTCATCGTCGGATAGTGAGTGAGCAGCCTCTATTATCTGTAGAGAGTCTTGGTGGTTTGAAATCGAAGAACAGAACTTCATGATATCGCCTTTGTCATAGTTTGATCTGACTAATTCAATAATTTCATCGGCACTGGGGGTTGAACTGGAATCGTGGTATGAAGCAATAACTTTACATCCTGAATCGGAAGCATCAGTATGGAGCTTCTTTCGAATCTTTTCATCAATTGATAATTCTAAATCAACAAAACTAACTTCTGATTTGATAGCTTCACTCAAAACATCAAGTCTCTGTTCTTCATTACCAGCAAAAAATCCTCCTTCTCTGACAGGTCTAGCAGTAAATATCACAGGTACTGGAATAGCCTCTTTGAGTGCGGAAATAGATTCACTAATATCGATTTCTTCAAAGTCTTTAACCGCCCATTCGGTCTCAGGTGGCATTTTACTAATTTTTTCTCCGTCTTCATTTTCTGTGATTGTTGGTTCAGGTTTGATTAGGTATAATTTATCAAATCGAACCTCGACATAATCAGCGCCAGCAATATTTGCTCTATTTGCTTCGTCAATCATTTCATCCACAGTAATACCTTCAAGAGATACACATACTTTCGGCTCTGCCATATTTGGTCCAATTAGGGGGTGTTATTAACGCTCACGCTTGAAAGAGATATCTACATTAATCCAAATTAAACAATTTTTATAAGTTTGAAAGGACGAAATGACTAGTTAATTCGACATATTTTGGCTAGGTTTTCCACTACCTTTAAACACCTTCAATGATGGTTGACAATGGTAGGGGAGTGGAGAGCGAGTAATCAATGCATAGCGGCGAAATTCCATGACGGAAAAGAGGCGTTTTACAGTGAAAAAACCATCCCCTCGAAAAAACCTAAATCTAGTGATTTTAGAATTAAACCGGAGTTGAAAGAATGAGTGATGATTATGGCGCATCTAGTATCCAAGTACTGGAAGGTTTGGAAGCGGTCAGGAAACGACCGGGAATGTACATTGGAGACCCGCACGACGGCTCGGCATTACATCATTGCATATGGGAAGTAGTGGATAATTCCGTTGATGAACACCTTGCTGGTTTTAACAACAAGATAGTAGTCAAAGTTAAGTCTGATGGCACTCTATCTGTTAGGGATTTTGGCAGAGGCATTCCAGTTGGGGTGCATGAGGAATATGGAGTTTCAGCAGCAGAGGTGATAATGACTAAACTCCATGCCGGAGGTAAGTTCGATAACAGTTCATACAAAGTTTCTGGGGGATTACACGGAGTCGGGGTTTCTGCGGTTAATGCAGTGTCAGAGTGGATGGAAGTTACAATCCATCGTGATGGAAAAATACACCAGCAGAGATATCATGCAGGAGTTCCCGTAGAGCCGCTAAAAATAACGGGCGACTGTGATGACACCGGCACCACAATAGCATTTAAACCCGATCTTACTATTTTCACTGATGTGATTGAATTCGAATTCGAACAGATAGATACTAGGCTGAAAGAAACTGCATTTCTGAATGCTGGTCTGGAAATTGAGATAGTCGACGAAAGAAGTGAAGAACCACATGTTTCAAACCACCTATACGAAGGTGGTATCAGCGAGTTTGTTTCTCAAATCAATAAATCGAGAGAAGCCATGCATCAAGATGTAATTGTTATCTCAGGAGACAAAGAATTAGAAATAGGGACGGTGACCATCGATTTAGCGCTTCAATGGTCGAATGCATTTAGTGAATCGATTAGATGTTATACCAATATCATTAGAAACAAAGATGGCGGTACTCACATGTCAGGCCTTCGAACAGCCCTGACCAGTTGTGTAAATTCTTATGCCAAGAAGAAAAATCTTCTGAAAGGTGATAGTCTTTCAGGTGATGATGTAAGGGAAGGGCTCACTGCTATTGTCAGTGTCAAGCACCCCGATCCTTCATTCTCCTCGCAAACAAAAGATAAACTCGTGAGCAGTGAAGTTACAGGAATTGTTCAAACCATTGTATATGAGAAATTAGGCGAGTTTTTCGAAGAGAATCCTTCAGTGGCCAAGTTGATAATTGAGAAGGCATTACTTGCTTCAAAGGCCAGAAAGGCTGCGCAAAAGGCTAGAGAACTTACCCGAAGAAAAGGCGTCCTCGAAGGAGGGGGCCTTCCAGGGAAACTTGCTGACTGTCAGTCTAGAGATCCGAATGAATGCGAAGTTTACTTGGTAGAAGGTGACTCAGCGGGTGGTTCAGCTAAAACTGGTCGAGATCGCCGAATCCAAGCAATCCTACCGTTGAGAGGAAAGATTCTCAATGTTGAGCGCCAAAAGAGAAACGTAGCAAAAGTTTTCCAAAATCAAGAAATTCAAACTATGATTAGAGCATTGGGTGCAGGGGTTGGTAATAATCCTGAAGATGAGGGGGCCTTTAACCCTGAAAAATTACGTTATTCAAAGATAATTATTATGACAGACGCAGATGTAGACGGTGCTCACATACGTACACTGATGTTGACTTTCATATGGAGATTCATGAGAAGAGCTATTTCCGAAGGCCATGTTTACATTGCCCAACCTCCGCTTTACCAATTATCCAAAGGTAGAGTTAGCAAATATGCATTTAGTGATGAGGAAAGAGATTTGATGATTGAGGAACTCAGGGCTGGCAACCCAAATACCAAAATTGGTGTTCAACGATACAAAGGTCTGGGTGAAATGAACCCGGAGCAGTTATGGGAGACAACAATGAATCCTGAGTCAAGAACGATGCTTAAAGTAACGGTAAGGGATGCAGAAGAGTCAGATAGATTATTTGAGATATTGATGGGTGAGGATGTCCCTGACAGAAGGGCGTTTATCGAAAAACACGCAAAGGAGGTGACCAACCTTGACATCTGATGAAGAAAATATAGAAGGCGCAGAAAGTGATGAAATAGTTGCTCAAGGTAATCTTTTGAATCAGTCTTTGGAAGAAGAAATGAAAACATCTTACATCAATTACGCAATGTCAGTTATCATTGGAAGGGCGCTACCCGACGCACGAGATGGTCTAAAACCAGTTCATAGAAGAGTGCTTTATGGAATGCATGAAGGCGGACACACCGCAGATAAGAAATTCAGTAAATCAGCACGTTCTGTAGGTGAAGTGATGGGGAAATATCACCCGCATGGTGACCAATCAATCTACGATACCATGGTTAGAATGGCCCAAGACTTTTCTCTAAGGTATCCTCTAGTTGATGGCCAAGGTAATTTTGGATCAATTGACGGCGATCCACCGGCAGCAATGAGATATACTGAAAGCCGACTAGATAGAATTTCAAAGCACATGTTGGAAGATATTGACAAAAATACGGTAGACTTCCAACCAAACTTCGACGACTCTGAACAAGAACCTACAGTTCTTCCATCGAGACTTCCTAATCTAATTCTCAACGGAAGTGACGGAATTGCCGTAGGAATGGCAACACGCATACCGCCACATAATTTAACCGAGGTTGCTGGTGCAATCAATCTGCACATTAAGACAATTATTGAAGAGGGAGTAGACGATTATAAAATTCCGCAAATTTCTATAGAACAATATATGGAGCACATACAAGGTCCAGACTTCCCTACTGGTGCAGGCATCCATGGAGTAGACGGAATTTATGATATGTATTCCAAAGGTAAAGGTAGATTCCATGTTAGATCAAAATGTGATGTAATGGATGACCAGAATGGTAAAAAAATAATTATTCATGAAATTCCTTATCAAGTCAAGAAAGCAGATATGCTAGTGCACATTGCTGAACTGGTCAGTAAAGGCACCGTGATTGGAATAAGGGACATCAGAGACGAATCCTCAAAGGAAGGTATCAGAGTTGTAATTGAGGTTAAAAATAATGCAGACCCACACGCAGTTCTCAACCAATTATACAAGTCAAGCCGTCTGCAGGAATCATATTCTGCCAACATGATGGGAATTCTGGATGGAAGGCCAGTCTTGCTAACTTTGCCAGTTATTCTCCATACATATGTTGAACACAGGGAGTCGGTAATTGAAAGAAGAGCCAATTTTGAATTAGGTAAAGCCGAAGCTAGGGCTCACATTCTGGAAGGTTTAGTCAAAGCGCAGGACAGAATTGATGATGTCATTGCGGTCGGAAAGGCAAGTGCAAGCCGTGAACAATTTGAATCGGTACTCAAAGGCGATGAAACGATGAGCGGTATCGCGGTATTTGATTTTACAGAACCACAGGCAAAGGCTATTGCTGAAAGGCGATTGTACCAATTGAGTAGACTAGATGTTGAAAAAGTTGAAAATGAATATTCAGAATTGCAAATAAAAATTGCCGACTTAAATGATATTATTTCATCTCGTAGTAGGAGACTCGATATTTTACTTTCAGAATTAAATGAGATGGTTGAAAAACACGGAGATGAAAGGCGCTCATATATTGACCCAATGCCACTTTCAATGGACAGGGAAGACCTCATTGAAGAGCGGGCCATCGCTATAACACTGAGTGAGGATAATTATATTCGCCATTTACCAGTAGAATCTTTCAGAGTTCAAAACAGAGGTGGGAAGGGCCTCAAAGGTGTTGCTACCAAGGCTGAGGATACACCTCAGTTAATCATCACGTGTTTTAGTAAAGATAGATTACTAATTTTTACCGACCAAGGTAGAGTATATGGATTGAAAGCATGGGAAACTCCACTTGGAAGCCGTCATTCAAGAGGTGGTCACATCAGAAATCTTCTAGAAAGTTTACGGGAAGATGAAAATATCGTAACAATTTTACCAATCTCGAGAGATTTATTAGAATCTCCAGAAGGTAATTATTTGCTATTTGCTACTAAACTTGGGCTAATCAAAAAGACCCGTCTTGAAGAGTATGTTCGAATAAATCGCAATGGTAAGTATGCTCTACGCTTCAAACTCGAGGGTGATAGTTTAGTCAATGTTAGATGTGGAACAGATTCTTCAGACATAGTGATGATTTCTAGTACTGGATTTGCAAGCAGGTTTGCGTGTCAGAAAATCAGATCATCGGGTCGAGTTTCAGCCGGTGTATACGGTATCAAAACAGGCCATCGCAAGGGCGCAGATGGGGGTCACGTTGTCGGCATGATTGCAACCGACAATACCGAGACTCAAATTCTTACAATTACCAAGAACGGTATGGCTAAAAGAAGTAGACTTGGAACTGCAGATAAGATTCCGGACTTAGATTCTGAAGGGATTCAGAAAGTGGACAAGGAAACTGGTGAGTTAAAACAAAGAACAGATGGATATCGAAAGACTAATCCTGGCGCTAAGGGTGCATTCACCATGAATATTGACCAGACAGAAAACGATGAGATTATTGCTGCCAGGCACATACCTAATTTAGACGACAACCTGTTTGTATTAACCAAGAAAGGGATGATGATAAGATTGCATTCAAGTCAGACTAAAGAAACCAAGTCGAAGAAATCTAAAGGAACCAGAATTATGGAGTTAAGGAATAAGGATAAGACAGGATTTACCGATGAAATCATCTTTGTTGCAAGACTTCCTGCAGAATTAATTGATGACGAAGATGATTTTGATGCAATGGATACAGACGGCGATGGCGTAGTTACCAGAGAGGAATTTGAAGCCGCTCAACAGATGAAAAATCTACTCGAAGAAGAGTAGGATAAAATCGACGACTTGAAACATGATTACGATTTGTCACGGCTTAGGCCGGAGTACTTTTCGGTAACAGAGTTGATTTTATGGATGAACGTTCACTGATTTATGATTGGAACACGATTGACTATGAATTCAACAGAAATCCTTCCAACCATCCACACGGTGTCTGGTTTGATGATGAGACTTTGCGAGATGGATTACAGAGTCCTAGTGCTAGAAATCCTTCTATCGCAGAAAAAATT
>CEWG01138578.1_pt1 | contig 17266 bp, 16 predicted proteins | sample 361411 | NCBI WGS metagenome assembly CEWG01 (sample SAMEA2622173, study PRJEB7988) | marine metagenome | biome: marine biome (ENVO:00000447); feature: surface water layer (ENVO:00002042); material: "saline water (ENVO:00002010), including plankton (ENVO:xxxxxxxx)" | depth 5 m | reverse complement strand
ACAATTAAAGAGAGCAACTATGAAGACACAGATAGAATTTTTGAGGAACCAGTAAATTTTAATTTAAAAATTTCTCAATGGAATCAATACAGTCCACAAGAAATAGCACGTTTGCTTAGAAATGTTTGATTCAAAAAAACCTACAGTACTTCTTTTGGGTCGATGGCAGCCATGGCATAAAGGTCATTTAGCTCTTTTTGAAAGAGCTATAGCAAAGACTGGCCAGGTTGTTATTCAAGTTAGGGATGTCAAAGATTCCTCTGGAGGAGAGGGCCAGGATGATAATCCATTTTCATTTGATGAAATATCAGAGGATATTGAAAAGAATTTATTGCTATCCGGATATAAAATTAATGATGACTTTATCATTCAATTTGTTCCTAATATTACAAATATAACTTATGGAAGAGGCGTGGGTTATAAAATTGAGCAAGAGTCATTTAAATCGAGTGTTGAATCAATAAGCGCTACTCAGATTAGAAAAAAATTAAGAGATGAGGGTAAAATTAAGTAAATTGGCTGGGTGGCAGAGTGGTCATGCAGCGGACTGCAAATCCGTGTACGCCGGTTCGATTCCGGCCTCAGCCTCCACTAAAGAATTATGAAAGTTGCAATAGTAGGCTATGGATTTGTTGGAAAGGCTTTAGCAGACGGATTTCTTGATACAGTTGAAGTTATTAAGATTGATCCTCAATTGGGAACAGATATTAATGAATTGAGAAAATTTAAGCCGGAAATCATCTTTGTTTGCTTACCAACACCAATGAAAAATGATTCTAGTCAAGATATAGCAATAGTAAATGATGTATTAAAAGAAATATCTCAAATAAATGATAATTATCTGGTTGTTTTGAAAAGCACTGTTTTGCCAGATAATATTCAAGAGCTATCTGCATTAAATAAAGATTTTATTTATAATCCAGAATTTTTAAGAGAAAAACACGCTAAAGAAGATTTTATTAATTCCTCTCTCATAATTTTTGGAGGCGATAGAGATAAATGTAATATCCTTGGTGAATTTTATGCAAATCATACTAAATGCATCTCAAAAGAATATTTCTTCACGGATAAGATAACCGCATCATTAATTAAGTACACTATAAATTCATTTCTCTCTACAAAAGTTTCTTTCTTCAATGAACTTCATAAACTTTTTAAAGAGTCTGAAAGTGAGGACAGCTGGGAAAACTTTATCAAACTGATTTCAGTTGATAAAAGAATTGGAGCATCACATATGCAAGTTCCAGGCCACGATGGCAGACTGGGTTTCGGTGGAGCGTGTTTGCCAAAAGATTCGAAAGCATTTTTATTATATTCAAAAAAGAAACAAGCAAACTTGAATGTTCTAGAAACTGCAATAAATACTAACAATAAAATAAGAGCTAAGTATAATAAAAAAACCAATAGAGAAATTGAGCAAAATATAACTTTTAAAGAAGACAACTAATGTTTGCCCGAGTGGTGGAATTGGTAGACACAAGGGACTTAAAATCCCTCGATAGAAATATCGTGCCGGTTCAAGTCCGGCCTCGGGCACCATTAATTAATATGCATAAATACCGCTTATTTATTTTTATATGACCCCCAATTTTAAAAAATTAGAAAGGAATCTTTTAAACAAGGCTAAAAAATTTTTTATTAAAAATAAATAATAATAGTATAAACTTAACACATAAATTATTAACTAATTTTTTATGCAAGAAGATCATTCTAAAAAATACTCCAAAGATTTTGATGACGAAATAGATCTAAGAGAACTATTTAATGTTCTATTAAATGGAAAACGAATTATTATCTCTTTGACAGCTTTTGTATCCATTATCGCAGTTATCGTTAGCCTCCTTCTACCAAATATATATGTATCTAAAGCTTTATTGGTTCCTGTCAACCCATCAAGCGATATTACTAGAGCCCTTGGTGGTTATAGTGCTATTGCAGGACTTGCTGGGGTGAACATTCCCTCAGGTGTTGATGAGGGAAATTCTCAAAAAGCAATAGAAAAGATTAACTCTCTGAGTTTTTTTGAAAATAATATATTAATAAACATACACTTACCAGATCTTATGGCTGTTAAATCCTGGAATTATGAAACTAATGAATTAGTTTATAACGAGAATACTTATGATATTAAAACCAGTGCTTGGGTTAGAGATTTTTCATATCCTCAACAACAGATACCTAGCGCTCAAGAAAGCTATGAGATATTTAAGGAAGAGCACTTAAGCTTGAGTGAAGATAAGAATTCTGGATTTATTACTTTGTCAATTAAACATAAATCTCCATTTGTTGCTAAACAATGGGCTGAGTTAATCGTTGATGAAGTTAACAATTTTTATAGACTAAAAGATAAATTGGAATCAGAAAAAGCCGTTAGCTATCTTAATGAACAAATCTCATTGACTAGTTTGTCTGAAATTAAAGAAGCCTTGGCACAGTTATTACAAGAGCAAACCAAGAAGTTAGCACTAATCGAAGCTAATAAATTTTATGTTTTTGATTACATCGATCCTCCTGCAGTCATGGAAGAGAAATCCGAACCTAGTCGGGCTCTAATTTGTATCTTAGGTGCAATATTCGGCGGTATGCTAAGTATTTTATTAGTACTTATAAGGCATTATGTTTTTACTGACAAAGATGTATTTTAAAAATAAAAGATTATTTCTGGAATACGTCTTATTAATTCCTAAAATTTTTTAATTGCTATGGCGCCTCGAAAAGTATTATCAATTTTTGGCACGCGCCCGGAAGCAATAAAAATGGCGCCTTTGGTCCATGCACTCGAAGCTGATGCACGTTTTCATTCGGGGGTATGTGTCACTGCTCAGCACCGCGAGATGCTTGATCAGGTTCTTGAACTTTTTGGAATAGCACCTGAATACGACCTTGATATTATGAAAAAAGGCCAAGCGCTTAATGACTTAACAGCGGAGATTCTATCGGGCTTAAAGCCAGTTTTGAAAGAGTTTAAACCTGATTTAGTTTTGGTGCATGGGGATACAGCAACTACCTTTGCAGCTGCATTGGCAGCCTACTACCAAAAAATTAAAGTGGGTCATGTTGAGGCTGGACTAAGAACTGGAAATATTTACTCTCCCTGGCCCGAAGAGGCTAATAGAAAGCTTACAACTGCGATTACTAACTACCACTTTGCACCAACACCTGGTTCTAAAGATAATCTGCTAAGAGAGGGTGTATTAGAAAGTGAAATAAGTGTAACAGGTAACACGGTAATTGATGCCCTATTTTGGGTTAAGGAAAAACTAATAAAAGATCGTTCCCTTTCTGAGAACCTTTTCTCCACGTTTAATTATCTTGACCCAAATAAAAAATTAATATTGATTACAGGTCATCGCCGCGAAAGTTTTGGTGATGGTTTTGAACGAATTTGTGAGGCTCTTCGCCAGATAGCAATCAAACACTCAGAAGTACAAGTTCTTTATCCCGTCCACCTTAACCCAAATGTACAAGAGCCAGTGAATCGACTACTTAAGGATTTAGATAACGTATTTTTGATCGATCCCCTGCAATATCTTCAATTTTTTTACTTAATGGATAGAGCTTCGATTATTCTGACTGACTCCGGTGGAATACAAGAAGAGGCTCCCTCGTTAGGAAAGCCAGTGCTTGTAATGCGTGATACAACTGAGCGCCCTGAAGCGGTTGATGCTGGAACAGTGAGACTTGTTGGAACAGATGTTAACTTAATTGTAAGTCAAGTAGATTTACTATTAACTGATCCTATTGAATATCAAAAAATGAGCAAGGCTCACAATCCTTATGGTGATGGCTTTGCATGTGGACGTATCTTGGAATTTTTAGTTTAAGGAGAAAAAAATGTCTAATAACACCATTTCAGTCATTGGCCTTGGCTACATTGGTTTGCCTACTGCGGCCATGTTTGCTTCTAAACAAAAAAGAGTGATCGGCGTAGATGTAAATCAACATACAGTCGATACTATCAATGAAGGAAATATTCATATTATTGAACCAGGTCTTGACACAATAGTTAAGAAAGCTGTTGATGAGGGTTTTTTGAAGGCTACTATAATTCCAGAGCCTGCAGATATTTTTTTAATTGCAGTACCCACTCCATTTTTATCAGTGCAGACTGAGGATTCAATTCCTAAGCCGGACCTTTCATATGTTAAGGCTTCTGCTAAAGCAGTAGCTAAGGTATTAAAAAAGGGTGATCTAGTTATACTTGAGTCAACATCTCCAGTTGGTGCAACAGAGCAGATGTCTGCTTGGTTAGCTGAGGAAAGACCAGATCTTAGTTTCCCTCAAACTCTAGGCGAGGATTCCGATATTCGAATTGCTTACTGCCCTGAGAGAGTTCTTCCGGGGCAGGTTATTCGTGAGCTTATAGAGAATGATAGAGTCATTGGAGGCATGACAGATAAATGTTCCCAGGCCTCTATTGAGGTTTATAAGACTTTTGTTCAAGGTGATTGCGTAGTTACAAATGCAAGAACAGCTGAGATGGCAAAGCTAACTGAAAACTCGTCTCGTGATGTTAGTATCGCGTTTGCAAATGAGTTATCGATAATATGTGACAAGCTAGACATTAATGTTTGGGAGCTAATCAATCTTGCAAATCTTCATCCTAGAGTGAATATATTGCAGCCAGGTCCTGGAGTTGGAGGCCACTGTATCGCAGTTGATCCATGGTTTATAATCTCAAAGACACCACATGAGAGTAGATTGATCCATACAGCACGTCAAGTGAACGACTTCAAACCTCAGTGGGTTATTGAAAAAGTTAAGTTAGCAATTACTGAGTTTTTATCAGAAAATCAAAATAAAACAATCAAGGATGTGACCGTCGCTTGTTTCGGACTTACTTTTAAACCCAACATTGATGATTTAAGAGAGAGTCCTGCACTTAATATAGTTAAAGCATTGGCATCCCTTAGCTTAGGAAACTTGTTGGCTGTTGAGCCTAACATTGTTAATTTGCCTGAAAGTATTGGGAATAGTATACAGCTTGTATCGATTGAGTCGGCCATAGAAAGTTCAGATATTTGTGTGCTGCTTGTTGACCACTCCGAGTTTAGGCTTATTGATAAAGGCTTATTAGGTAAAGTGATTGTTATTGATACCAAAGGAATTTGGTAGTGATAGGGCATTGAAATATAAAAACTGCAGTGAAAGGAAAAATCTTTTCACAAATCTTTGGTATGAACACAGTTCATTATTTTTTATAGCAATCGCTTCAGTATCTTATTTTGTTATTAATATCATCGCTAAAAAGGTCTTAAGCACAGATGATTTCAACATATGGATTTACATAATATCTTTGATAACATTTTTCTCTACCTTTGCAATGATGGGGCAAGATCAACTTCTTTTAAGATTCTGTAAAAGCCAAAAAAGTTCAATAATTATTGATAAATTTAGCATAACTTTTGCATTTTCATCATTAATCATTTTTATTCCATTATCGTTGTTGTTGTTTGGCAATAACACAATGGGTGTCAAGCCAATTGAAATAATTTGCATTATCATTTTATACAGTTTCTGCAAGCTGGCTTATCAATTAACAAGAATACAAAAGCTTTTTTTATTATCTCAAATGTCTATAAATGGATGGAAATTGATACTTTTACCTATGATCATATTTGTAGCTTATATTGGCGTGGCGAACCTATTTTTAGCATCTTTTGTTTTTGGAGCAGTTACTTTTTTGTTTGTCATATCGAGTTCAAAACTTAAGATAATAAATAAAATAGAAACTATTTTTAAATATTCCTTTGGCTACTTTCTTTCAATGAGCGTAATGGCAATCTTTGTATATTTTGAGAGATTTCTTATTGAAGGAAAAATAACTGCGAGTGAATACACAGACTTTCTCTATTTTTTAACAATATCTCTATCAATATTTTCTATTCTTGCTTCATATTTTGGATTTAAAGAAGCCGTAAAGTATAAAGAATTCTTCAGCTATGAAGATATTAAGAAAGATTTATTGAAAGTCCTATATATTGTTATCCCTTTAAGTATTATTTGGAGTTTATTTATTTACTTTGTTAGTCCTTTACTAGAAGTAAGAGTTGATATTGACTCATTATTGCTGATTTCTATAATAGGAGTTTTCAAGTGCCTATACTCCATACTATCATCAGTTATGGCTGTGAGAATGCCATTTAGTGATATATTAATTATAAACATAAGGACAATCGTAATGTTTGCTATTTTTTATATCTTTGCTATGGAATTTGTTGAGAATATTACTTTTCTGCTTATCATTATTGCTCTTTGTTGGTTATTAAGGTCTGTTTTTATTTTTTATCGCATAAGAGGAATTGAAGGCATTGATTAATATTAAGCCTGTATTCAATGGCACATATTTTTTTCTTATAACAATTATTCTTATTTATAGCTCAATAGAAATGAGCCGGTTTGGCCTAGAAAATTTACAGTTTTTAGTTAAAGCTGCATGCTCTATCGTTTTATTGCAATTTTTTTTCTATCAATTGATTTTAAAGGGAAAAATGAGAACTTTAAAACATATATGGTTTCCTTTGTTCTATTTATTTTGCTGTTTTGTGAGTATATTTTGGAGTATTAATTTTCAAGAAAGCATAGTTTCATTTTTTGGAATTTTAATAATTTTTTCAGTTTTTTTCTTTATGAATAATTCATGCAATAAAGTTCAAATAATTGAGGCTGTTTATTATTCTTGTCTATTTTATCTAATTGTGAATATTGCTTTATACCCATTTTTTGGAGAAAACTTCTTCGATTATTTACAAGGAAAGTATAGGTTTGCTGGAATAACATATGGAGCACACTCAATAGCAAGAATTTCATTATTTTTATTAATAGCTGCTCTTTCTATGTTGAAAATGGGAAAAATAACCAAGATTAGATTTATATCTATTTTTTTACTTTCCTTATTGTTCGTTGTTCTTGCTGACAGTAGGCAGGTATACATTGCTATGTTAGTTGTTATGGCTATTTATATTTTATTTCGAACCAATAAAGCTCGAATAGCAAACTATTTCATTTTATTTTCTTCTTTCACAATATTAGTAGCATGTTTTTTATATTTCGTTCCAAATATGGAGTCGCTTTCAAGAACTGGAAATTTAGATGAAATTTTGTCGCTTACTGGCAGGATAAATGTTTGGCAGACTTGTATTGAGTTAATAAATCAAAATCCATATTTTGGATATGGTTTTGGGTCTGCTCAGACAATAATCCCAAATAATTACTTTACTCAATTCGGATGGACTACAGGGAGTGCTCACAATAGCTTTATCCATATGGCACTTGAAATGGGTTTAATTATTGCTATTTCATTTCATTTGTATATTGTGTTTCTTATTATTAAGAATTTCCGAGAAAAAAATTTTTTTAATGTAAGCATTTTGTTAACACTGGTATTTTTGGGGTTACTTGAAAAATCATTTTCAGGTAACGCAGACTTTTTATTCCTTTTTTTATTACTATCATCATCAAACTTAAAAAATGAAAATACTTCACGTTCTCTATCAATCAGTACCTAACATTTCTGGCTCGAGTTCGCGAAGTCAGTCAATTCTTGTAAATCAAAAGAAGAGCGGACTCAAGCCTTTAGTTATATCAAGTCCTGCTCAAGTGGGACAGACCATTTTAAGATCTGGTGATTTTGAGCTAATAGATGGAATAAAATTCTTTAGAACAAATATTTTTATGGACTCTAAAGTTGGTATGCGAAGCTCGGTTATTGAAAAGATAAAAAAAATCTTAGCATTCCCATATTTTTTAATTAAATTGTTATTAATCTGTCACAGAGAAAAACCAAAATGCATTCATGCCCATGCAATGTTCTATTGTGGACTAGCTGGATTAATTGCAAGCCATGTCTTCAAAATTCCCCTTGTTTATGAAATAAGAAGTATTTGGTACGAAAATTCTAATGCTAAACAGCCAAGAATCCTTGCAAAGCTTGCCAAATTTTTTGAAAAATTTGTAATTAATAGAAGTAATGCAGTAGTGGCAATCAGTTTAGGCATCAAAAATGAATATAAAAAAACAAGGAAAAACATTTTTATTATAAGAAATGCAATTAACTCTGAAAAAATTATAAAACCCCAATTAAAACAAAGTATTACAAAGTTTGCATATATTGGAAGCTTGATAGAGCTTGAAGGGCTATATGGAACTATTGAGGCTTTTAGCAAGTTAAAAAAAAGAGGTTATGAGTATGAGTTTCATGTATTTGGAGATGGCCCTATTTTTGAAAGACTTCTTAAATATTCTAAGCAAACCGAATCACCGTCTTTTTTTCATGGAGAAATTAATCATGATGAAATCAACAAAAGCTATTCCGAAATTGATTGTATTATTAATTTTCGCAATGATGAGAAAGTTGCAAGATTAGTTACTCCACTAAAGCCCCTAGAAGCTATCCTTTTCGGAAAGCCTTTAATTTGCTCAGATGTTCAAGGGTATCAAGAGATACTCGGTGGAAAGGACCATGCACATTTTGTTACATCAGGTGATGTAAATGAACTTGTCGACAAAATAATTTATGTAGCATCTGGCCTCAATAATAAAGAAATTCGTAATGTAACAAATTCAGCCCAGGAATTTATCAAAAGAGAGAGAACCTGGGAATCAAATATTGATAAATATAGTCACATTTATAGTAATGTAAAATATGGAAAAAAACTTTAGATGAAATATACAAAAATTAATGGAATTAATATTGCATGCTTTAACTCTATTAATGAAGCAAGTGATCATATTTTAAAGAATGGATTCCAAAAAACTGCTATTGCAATTAATCCAGAAAAGATTTTGCTGGCAAGAAAATCAAAACAAGTATACGCAGCATTAGAGGAAGCAGATATATGTTTTTTAGATGGTATTGGGACAGTGTTTTATGCGAGAAGAAAATTAAAAAATAACCTTATTTGCAGGATTCCTGGCTGCGATCTATGGGAGAGTCTGATGAAAGATTCGCCCAAACATAATAAATCTGTTTTTCTAGTTGGCGCGCAAAATGAGGTTCTTCAAAGAACTGTTGAAAAACTTAAACTGAAGTACAATACAAATATTATCGGTTCAGCTGATGGGTATTTTAGTGATGAGGAGTCGGTAATAAATCAAATCCTCTATCATAAGCCTGATATTGTAACTGTAGCTCTTGGTTCTCCCAGACAAGAGATGTTTATTAGAAAATGCAGGCAACATGGAGTAGAGGCATTCATGATGGGTGTCGGTGGGACTTATGATGTTTTTTCTGGAAGTGCAAATAGAGCCCCCAAGATATTCCAAAATAGTAATTTAGAGTGGCTATATAGACTAATTTCAGAGCCTGCTCGTATTTTTCGACAGATTAGACTTATTCAATTTATATTCTTATATATTTTCAAAAAACTTTAGGATTTATAATATTTACTAATGATAATAATCTAATAAACTTAAATTTATATCTTATGATCCAATTTAATGACTTAAATCAAGAAATACCTTATCTCGTTCTGAAAGAGAAATATGATGAAGCTATTAATGCAGGACAAGAGGCCATTGAGGCCATTTCAGTTTCTACTTATAACAAGCAGCTGAATGAGGTTGATTCAAGATACGTAAATCTAAAATTTATTACAAATGATGAATTTATTTTTTTTAGTAACTATAACTCTTCCAAAGCATCATCTTTAAATTCTCACAACCAAATAGCTGTATTAATATATTGGTCTAGTATTAATGTTCAAATTAGAATGAAGGCTAAAATAAAAAAAACATCAAATGAGTTCAATCAAAAGTACTTTTTTGAGAGGTCAGAGAGAAAAAATGCATTGTCTATTTCATCTAATCAATCACAACCGATAAGTTCATATGAGCAAGTTAAAGAAAATTATAATAAAACATTAAGAGATGCTGATTTAAAAAAATGTCCCGATTATTGGGGAGGATTCTCTTTTAAGCCATATGAAATAGAATTTTGGGAGGGTAATCAATTTAGACTTAACAGAAGAGATTTATATTCAAAAAAGGATAGTGACTGGTTGCATGTAATTCTTGAACCATAAAATTATTTAAAATTAGTATTATTTATTATAGAATTCACGTTAATGATAATTAATATAATCTGTACTGCCTCAATATTCTAATTCTTTGGTAATCAATCATAGTTACAAATAAAAAAAATAAAGTTCCTATAAATGAAAAGATCAGAGCTGATGAGGTAATGCTAATAGATAGTAACGGAAATAAGCTTGGATTAATATCAAAAAGTTCTGCACTTCTAAAGGCGGAAGAGCAAAGTTTTGATCTTGTCCAAGTATCTCCAGATGGATCAAGTCCGGTTGTTTGTAAGTTGATGGACTATGGTAAACATGTCTTTGCAAAGAAAAAAAATATTTCTTCTTCAAAAGGAAAGGTAAAAAGAACTACAGTTAAGGAAATAAAATTCAGACCTTCAACTGATACTGGTGACTACAAAATTAAACTAAGAAAAATAAAAAGCTTTATTCTTGGAGGAGATAAGACTAAAATAAGCGTCCGATTTAGGGGAAGAGAAATATTGAACAGTAATCTAGGGCTTGATTTGTTGAACAGACTAAAGGAAGAAATGTCTGATCTAGCTCAAGTAGATCAAGAACCTTCACTAGAAGGAAGGCAGTTAATGATGGTTCTCTCACCACTGAAAAGAAAAAGTTAACATATTTTTAAAATGGGATATAAATTAAAAAAACATTCGGGTGCATCCAAGCGTTTTAAAAGAACCGGATCTTCGATAAAAAGTAGAAGTGCTGGTAGAAACCACATTCTTTCAAAGCAATCTACAAAAAGGAAGAGACATAATAGAGGTTTAAACAAACTCGCAGGAGATGTTCTTAAAGTAGCCTCAAAACTAATAAGTAAATAAAATGCCAAGAACAACAAAATCAGTAACCGCTAAATCAAGACATAAAAAGGTCTTAAAAGCTACAAAAGGACATTATGGCGCAAGAAGCAGGCTTTACAAAACAGCTAAGCAATCAAATATAAAGGCACTTCAGTATGCTTTTAGAGATAGAAAAAACAAAAAGAGAAGCTTTAAGTCTCTATGGATAACTCGAATAAACTCAGCTTCAAGGTCTCATGGTGTTTCATACTCACAACTTATTAACGGACTGCTAAAAAAAGAAATTAAACTAAATAGAAAAATTCTTTCAGATATAGCTATCAGTGATGCTTCAGCATTTGAGAGAATTGTTAAAACTGCTGTAGAGTAAGTTTCAATGTCTTTAAAAGACAAAATCAATCCGCCGATAATAATAAATGAGCTAGGCTCACTTCACCCAATAAGTCAAACAAAAGATTATTTAATAAGGTTATTATCAGAATTTGGTTTTGATGAGATAGATGGCCCAGAAATTGAGACTGAGGAATTTAATTTTGATATGTTAAATATTAAAAAATCTCATCCAGCAAGACAAATGCATGATACTTTTTATGTTGAAGAGAAGAAAAATGTTTTAAGAACCCATACTTCTCCAGTACAAATAAGAAGTATGCTTGAGTCTAATCCACCAATTGCTTTTACTTCAGCTGGTAAAGTTTACAGAAAAGATGACGATGCAACGCATCTTCCTATGTTTCATCAGGTAGAGGGCATATATATCGACAAAATTGTAACTTTTGCTAATTTGAAAGATCTTATTCATCAGATTCTTCATGAATTATTTGGAAATAATGTTGAAATAAGATTTAGGCCATCTTACTTTCCATTCACAGAGCCTTCTGCTGAAGTAGATATTCTTTCTGAAAATGGAAAGTGGCTTGAGATTCTTGGCTGTGGAATTATAAACCCAATTGTTTTAGAAAATTGCAACATTGACTCTAATAAATATAGCGGATTAGCTTTTGGTTTGGGAGTAGAGAGAATAGCTATGCTTAAATATGCAGTGAATGATATTAGAGAGTTTTATAAATCAAACCTAGATTTTCTAGCTCAATTCAAATGAAAATTGTCTATAAAGATCTAATAAACCTCTTATTAAAAAAACCTTCAAAAGAGTTGCTTTCTAAAAGGCTTTTTCAGCTTGGCCACGAGCATGAAATTAATGGTGATATATTTGATATGGAACTAACTCCAAATAGAGGTGATTGTCTTTCTTTGGTTGGATTAGCAAGAGATTTAGCAGTTTTTTTTGGAAATACGAATTCTCTTGATATTTTTCAAGACGACATTGAGCCACTTGAACTTAACTTTGAAAATCTCTCACCTAGAGATTGCCCAAAGATTACCTTTCTAGAAATTGAAATTGAAGATAGTAAAGTTCAATACAAACCATATTTAGAAAATTACTTTAATTCTATAGGTGCAAATAAAACTAATCTATTTGCAGATATTTCCAATTATGTTTCCTATGAATTTGGTCAACCAACGCATTGCTTTGATAGAGAAACTATTAAACAAAAATTAACTTTTGAAAATAAAAAATGCAATAATTCATTTAAAACATTATTAAACTCTGAGGTTGTGTTAGAAGGTAATAATTGTGTTTTTTCTGTAGATGGGGAAATTATAAGCTTAGCTGGTGTCATGGGAGGAGCATCGACAGCTTGTTCTTTAGAAACAAAAAAAGTTTTAGTTGAATGCGCTTATTTTAATCCAGAATCAATTATTGGCAAATCAATTAAATATAATCTAGTTTCAGATGCAGCTCATAAGTTCGAGAGAGGAGTTGATATTGAATCACAAGAAATAGTACTAAGAAGATTTGCAAAAATTGTCCAAGACCATTCAGAAATTAAATCAATTAAATTCAAATCTTTTTCTGAAGGATGCAGACAAAAACTCTCTTTCCCAATAGACGTTAACAAAATAAATAAGATTCTGGGAACTTCTCTAGAGAATATTGAGTACTTAAAATATCTTGGGGATCTTGGATTTGAAGTTTCTACTGAAATAACAGCTCCCTCATTCAGGCATGATATTGGGACAATAAATGATCTTGCTGAGGAGATTGCAAGGGTTATAGGTTACAACAATATTAAAAGCTCTCCCATTAAGCTAAAAAAAATTGCCTTCAATGATAATGAAAGGATATGCAAATTGGAATCACTTCTTGTTGGGAATGGTTTCTCTGAAGTTATAAATTTTCCATTTACCTCATCAAAACAAAAAGAGTCTATAAAAATTGATAACCCACTTGATTCAAATAGAAGCTATTTTCGAGTATCTTTAAAAGATTCCCTAGTTGAAAATCTCTTATATAACGAAAGAAGACAGAAAGACTCAATCAAGCTTTTTGAAATTAGTGATGTCTATACAAAAGACACAAATATAAAACAACAAAAAAAAATTGGTTTAATAATAAGTGGGAGAGTGGGAAACAATTACAAAGATTTTTCAAGAAAACTTGATAGCAATTATCTAAAGAAGCTGCTAAACAAAGAACATGACAAAGACATAGTTGAAATTTCGAGAGATGGCTTGGATACAAAAAAGAAAGATAAAATTTATTATGCTGAAATATCTTTAGAGGATATGTCTTCAAGCTTTTTTTCACAGCTTGCTGTTAAACAAAAATCCATTAACTTTGTAGATTATGAACCGATATCTGAATTCCCTTCCAGCACAAGAGATTTTTCTTTTTTGGTAAATGATTTAAATGTTGTCTCTGAAGTTACTAATATGCTTGATAAGATCACAGACGATATAATTAAAAGCTCATTTCTCTTTGATTACTACAAGAATGACGAAACTAAAATAATAAAATTAGGGTATAGATTTATCTTTCAATCTCATAATAAGACACTTTCAGATATTGAGATTAACAAAAAAGTTAATGAAATCTTAAGCCCAATTCTAGCAATTAAAGGTGTTTCTATTCCTGGAATGTAGGTAATTAAGACATTTAATTAATAATTTATATCAACTCAATATATAATATAAATTATTTTAGTAAGATGAAAAGACCTCTGATAATTTCAATAGCATCCTTAATTTTGATTTTAAGTTCACATACTTTTGGTCAAGAGATAGATCCTTCGTTATTAAAAGATCTTTCACCTGCCCAAATTGAGCTTGCAAAAAGCCAGCTTAATAAAAACAAGCCTGAAACTAAACCTAAGCCTATTGTAAAAGAAAGTACAAAAAAGGCTGTTGCTGATGCAGATATTAATAAATCCACCAATAAAAAGTATGGCTACAATTATTTTTCATCTATACCAACATCTATATCTGCTGTTGGTGACTTGCCTCTTCCAAATGATTATAAAATATCTTTAAACGATCAGTTTACCGTTATATTATCTGGTTCAAAGGAAGATATTTTTGATTTAAATGTAAATCTTGACGGCAGTATTTTATTTCCAGAGCTTGGTTCAATTTCAGTTGTTGGCGAGAGCTTCCAAGAAGTTAAAACAAAACTTAAAAATCTTATTGATCAATCTTACATTGGCGTTCAAATAGATTTATCTTTAAAAAATCTTTCTGCAAAAAAAATTACTATTGTTGGAGCAGTTAAAACACCAGGAACTTATTTGGTTAATCCATTTAGCACCATTTCTAGTGCGCTTGGTTATTCTGGAGGCATATCTGAGATAGGAACATTAAGAAATATTAGGCTTGTAAGAAATAATGGTGCAACTTATACATTTGATCTTTATAAGCTTTTAATAAATGGTGATAGATCAGATGATATAACTATTGAATCTGGGGATGTAATTATTATTGATCCAGCTCGGCAATTTATAAATATTACCGGTCAAGTAAAGCGTCCTGCTATTTACGAAGTGCGTAAAAACGAAACTCTGGATGATTTAATTCGGTTTGCACTCGGTTTTACACAAATAGCGAACACATCTAATATAAGTCTAAAAATTCTAGACATAAAGTCATCTTCAATTGAAAATATAAATGCTATCAATTTAGATTCTGCTTTAACAGATATTATAAGTGTTAATGTCAATCCATATGTTAGTAAAAGTAATGCTAGTGTAAGAATTAGTGGAGCAATTAAGGAACCAGGGTTTTATCCTATTACCGATAACACATCCCTTGAAGAAATAATTAGTATGCTTGAATTCATAGATGTTTACCCTTGGCTTGCTGTCCTTGAACAGTTCGATGACGATAATTTAATTAAGTCAACTACTTTATTTAATTTAAAAGATCCTAGTACATATCGATCTATAAAAGTTCTACCAAACTCTCAGATATTTTTCGCTAATATTAACTCGAGATCATTTGCAGTAAGCTCAATGTCTAAAAATTTAATTGCTGACTACGATTTAAGATTAAATCATAAACAAGGTGTATACAATCTCCCAGTCATAGGTAGATTTGAAGTGAAATCTTTCGTTGAGTATCTCGGTCTTGATATGAGTGATGTTGAAGATGAAGCAAGATATATTAGCCCGCTTGAAAACATTATTATTAAAGATGATTATAAAAATATGCAATTTATTGCTAAAAAATACAATACTGTTTCATTTAGGTCACCTGTAAATGATCTAATAACAGTTAAAATAAGCGGTGCAGTTGATTTTCCAGGTACCTACAGAATGACTCCTGATAGTGTTGTTTCTGATTTATATGATTTAATCGGAGATTTTAAAGCTGAGGCCTTTTTAGATGGGATTATTTTCACTAGAGAAAGCATTAGGAATCGTCAGAGAATATCTATTCAAAAATCAAGAGAAAACTTAAATAAAGCTTTGCTTACTAGCGTGCAAAAGGGTGATGAAATTGGTGATTTAAATGTTATTAGAGCTCTATCAGAAACAATTGAACCAGAAAATCTTGGAAGAATTGCAGGTGATTTTTCACCACAATCATCAACCTCAAGAAATACAATCTTACTTGATGGAGATGTAATATTTGTCCCAAAGAATCCAAATGCAATAAATGTTTTAGGCGAGGTATTAAATCCAATAGCTTTTGAATACAATGAAAAAGTCACTGTGAGGTCTGCAGTTCGAGGTGCTGGTGGGTATCAAGATTATGCTGACAAAAGAAAAGTTTATGTTATTAAAGCAAATGGCATCATAGAAAGGGCAAACAGAAATATATTTATGAGAGATGTAAAAATTCAACCTGGTGACACTATTGTTGTTCCCAGAAAAATTATTACTAATAATCCAGGGCTTGAATCGCTAATCCCAGTGACTCAAATTCTATCTGATTTAGCATTTTCTTCTGCTGCAATTGATAGTTTGCAGAATAATTAAAAAAAATGAAGAATATTTTCTCCATTTTTTTGGTTTGTACGTTTTTTTCCATAAATATTTCTGCTGATAGCTTTAAATATAATTCATTTAATAACCATGGCGTCATTGGCCTTATAAATATGCCAACTGCAAGATTTTATGATGAATCATCTTATGGATTCACCTTTTATAATGGAAATCCTGATCAAAAAATAACTATGACCTCATTTCCTTTTGATTGGCTGGAGGCATCTTTTTTTTATACAAGCATAAATGATAAGCCATATTGCAGACTTGACTTTGATCCAGTTTGCAGTCAAGACTATAAAGACAAAGGGTTCAATCTTAAGTTAAGAATTAATGAAGAAGATGTTCTTCCTGCAATTGCTATAGGAATTAATGATATCGCTGGGACAGGTTTCTATAGTTCAGAATATATTGTTGCTAGCTATGGAATAAATAAAACAGACTTTCACTTCGGATTAGGTTGGGGAACTCTTAATGGATCAAAAAAAAGCTTCAACAATCTACTTGGAAAAATCAATGATGATTTCTATTATCGACCAATAAGGTATGAGGATAAAGGAGGACAGTTTCAACCTTCAAGATATTTTTCAGGTGAAACAATATCACCTTTTTTTGGATTTACTCATGCAATAAATGATAGATACCTATTGAAGATTGAATACGACACTACTGTAACTCCAGGACAGGTCGGATATGATGCGCCAGAGCAAGATTTTTCATTTGGTGTTGATTTTAATATATCTAAAAATTTTACTATAGGTATTTCTTCGGAAAGAGGAAACTATACATCCTTAAGGCTCTCTTATAAGAATGATCCAAAAATAAGCTTACCCAGACATAAGTATAAGCAATCAAATCATAAAAAGACTGATAGTAAATATATAAGATTCATTAGAAACCTTAATGAAAATGGTATTGGAGTTAATAAGATTCTTGAGGGGGCTGATCAAATAGGAATTGAAGTGAGTCAATTTGTGCATCCTAATTTAGATATTGTCGATGAAATTATTAGAAAAGCCTCTATCAATGCAGGACTTAAAAAGCCAGTAAAAAAAGATCTTAGGATTGCAGATTTAAAAGCAAGATCTGAATATGATGAGGC
>CEWG01084849.1_pt1 | contig 17281 bp, 30 predicted proteins | sample 361411 | NCBI WGS metagenome assembly CEWG01 (sample SAMEA2622173, study PRJEB7988) | marine metagenome | biome: marine biome (ENVO:00000447); feature: surface water layer (ENVO:00002042); material: "saline water (ENVO:00002010), including plankton (ENVO:xxxxxxxx)" | depth 5 m | reverse complement strand
ATACTAATATGGACTGGATCCCAAATTAAGAACGAAGTAATAAAGTACAACGTAGCTAAGAAAAAACAAATAGTACAAATAATCACGTGGAATAATTTCATTTTAATATCCTTTCTAAGAAAGGGGGGCTACTAGCCCCCCAGTAAATTAGTTAACTTTAAAGTAATCGTTTAAAAGCCTTTTATGGTAGAAAGTCCAAATCCTTTCTACTGACTGGGTAGTAGATAACTTACTAGTTTCAGGATTTTTTAAATCCTTAATAATTTCCCCTTTAGTAGCCGTACCACCAAGATTATCTAAACTATATAGAATAGCTTGGGCTTGGGCTGGTAAAGGATAAGCCTTTAAGTTTTCTAATACATTATCAGCTAAACTATAAGTTACGTTATTACTACCTTTAGGAGAAGGGGCAGGAATACCACATTTAGCAATAGAAGACTTATTTAAGGTAGGAGTTACAGTAGAACCATTATCTACAATTTTAGTAATTTTCTTAGACATAATATTTTCCTTTCTATCTTTCTAAGTTATATATTCTATTATTGTCATTTTCTTACTAAAGTAAAGTAAAAAGTTTATTATTTTTCAAACTATCGTTTAACATCGTTAACTAATTATTTTGGGCGAGTCAGTCAAACAGTCAAACAAACCAGTAGAGAGAATGGGTCATTATTATACCTGAGCCTTTGCTCGTGCTGTAATAAGTGATGATGAAAGGCTATGATGAAGGGCTATGATGATGAGCCCCAGTCAGTCAGTCAATCAGGTGCAATCGGCAAAAAAAGAGGGAGCCGAAGCTCCCTCAATCATTAAGCATCGAGTTTAATATACTCATCCTCGACCAATAACTTACGATAGAAATCATAAATTCTTTTTGGCGACTGAACAGTTTTTAAACCATTCGCGAGCAAGTTATCAACTACCTCGCCTTGCGTAGCAGAGCCACCAAGAGCTTCAATAGTATTTAGAATAATCATAGCCTGACCAGCTATCTTACGATTTTCAATAACCTTTGTTATCAAAGTAACTTTACGATTATTAAAACCGTTTTTAGCAGGAGCAGGGATACCAGAGTTACCTACAGGAGATTTAGCGACAGGAGCTACCTTTTTAGATTTTTTCATAACTTTCTACCTTTCTAATTTAATTAAGTTATACCAGTATCATATACCATACTCTTACTATAGTAAAGTATTAATTACTGATTTTTAAATCTTTTTTATGACAAAATGATTCCTGCTGCCTGGATCCGAGTCAATCAATCAATCGGTCATTCAGTCAATCAGACAGTCATTCGGTCAGTCAAACAAAGTTGCTTTAGCACGAGCTTCCAGTCAAACGGATGTTGTTGATGATGAATGGTGGGTGATGATGAACAGAGGGTACGATTTCTTAGACTGACTGACTGACTGCCTGGAACGCACCAAATTTGATGTTTTGAAGGGTCATGGATAAGAATCCAAGAGACACCTCCTCGAGTTGCACGACGCGTGTGCCATGCACATTGCTGGGCTGATAGATTGACTGACTGTATCGTTCCTATCTTGAGTTCAATCCAAAACTCGTTGCCCTGCCAACAGGCATTGACGTCAGGCACTCCTGTGCCAAGGGCTCCTGTTTCAATCCTTTGCCAGTGAACTTTGGGTAAGCTGTTCTTCAGCGTTTGATACAGGCTCTTTTCTGTCTTCATGCTCTACTACTTTCATATTGCTTCCATTTACAATTTGCTTTATCCTTGAGACAAGATCCTCTGAACTCATGCTTTCCATCTTTGAAACCATGACCTCCTTCCGATCTATATACAACCCTGCTACCTTGCCCCTCGACACTTCAGCAGAGATCGCAGCAGCAATTTGCCCTGAATCCTTCGCTTCATCACGCAAATGGGAAAGTTCTGTTAGATGCGAGTCAACACTAACTTCTGCTCGTTGCTTCTGCTTTTCCAAAAGCTCAATAATAAAATTGCCAACCAGTGGATTCTTACGAAGCATTGCAGAACCTTGAACTTTTGAGCCAATCATGTCTTTCGTAAAGCCTGACTTTCTCGCTGCAGCTGCAGCAGACATTCCTTCAACATATAGTCTACAAAACTTTTTGTGCTTTGGTAGTAATGGTCGGTGTCTCTTACCATCTGAGCAAACCCAGTAATTTCCACATTCTGATGGCGAAACTGGAGTGTACACAAGATCTCTCATCAATATGACCTTTTCTCACTTTCTTTGTTTTCTTTCCTTATATCTTACCAGACACAATAGTAATATACAATGGTTTTTTATTCTAAAAACAAAAAACTTTTCTCCCGACCCTTTATCTATGACTAACAGTTATGATATCTTGAAAACAAATATCATAGCCAAGAACCAAGAGCCACAGAGCATTATAGAAGATATTATGAGATTATGAGATTATGACGTGAGTTTTAGAAATTAAAACATGAAAAGTGAACAGGAGGGACATTGGGGCATTTCTGCCCCAAGTTAGTTAAGCGAAACAAGAAAAGCTACAAAAGAAGCCTTGACGAAGCTCCTCGTCTTGAACAAGAGCCCAGCCATCAATAAAATGGTTTAGCTCACCTGTATCAAGATTAAGGGCGAATGCTTCATAGCCTTCTGGGAAAGAATGATATTTTATATGACCAACGTGATCAGGACCAGAGCCTGCTTCAATAGTTACATCATCCATTTCGCAAAGCATATTGAATGTCCTGATAAAGATATTAGTCATTCCTTCACGGTGTGCATAAAGTGCATACATTATAAATTCTCCTCTTTCTTTAACTGCTCAATTAACTCTTCATCAATGTAATCTGAGTCTATATCCTCTGGGTGAGGAATACGAGAATGAGGGGCTTCTTTTCGTAAAGGATTACCCCACTTATCATACTTACCCCAAAATGGGTTAACGTGCCAAACATCATTACCTGTAGCGATATAAGCTCTATCAGGGTTTTGGGAACCAATCTCTCTAGCCTCAGCTCGATCCCAATCTTGGGGTGATGCGTAAATAAAATCACGATCTTCTTGTTCTTGTATGTACATTTTTCTTCCTTTCTAAAATTAATCTTACCTATATTATAGTAAAGCAAAGCGACGATTACTATTACATTATACTGTTTTTACTCGTAAAAAAACCCCACTATTTTCATAGTGGGGCGAAAGGAACTGTTATGTCGTAAATAAAATGACTATGTCCAGAATCAACTGGACATAGTCGACCAAGCTATGCGTTTGCATATTCGATAGCTTTGTCTAATGCTTTGGCTTTCCTGTTTGCTCCAACGCCAAACCATGATGAATGAAGAGCATTACCAGGAGCTGACTGCTTTTTCTGATGATCTTCGTGATAAGTCACACCATTCAAAGCACCCCACCAAGTTCCCTTGGCTGACTTCATCGTAGCACCTGGACTTAGATCGATGTTTTGAAGGACCTGAGTCGCTGTAGCATTAAACTGCTCTTGCATAACGAATTCATCATCAGTAAGTGCTTTGGCTTTATCAACAAGTACGGAAGGTTGATACAACTCAGCAATATAATTAAGAACTGATTCTTGTTTGTATTGACGAGATGCAAGGAACTCGGACTTTTCTTTGAAGTCGGTTATCGCTTGACTACTGAGACCAAGTGCTTCTTCTGCTGCAGCTCGGACATCTTCATCGAACTCTTTGACGTGGGGCATACGCAGTGCAGTACCCTCGCCTCGCAATGCCATAGTCAAGGTATTGTTACAAACAACACGGATCGGTGTAAACTTAATCGTCATTGCTTTACCTGCTTCGTGGGGCTGATTGATGAGGAGGTAGCCTTTAACTTCATCGCCACCAGCTAATTCGAAATCATCTTTGAGTTTAGCTAAACCCCAAATCTCTTTACCATCTCGTAAAGAACCAGCAGTCTCCATTTTCATATGACCTGCTTGAGTAAACTTAACGAAGAAGTCGAAGATATCTTTGTTTTGGATAGGTATGTATTTTTCGCCACACTGCGATAAAACTGAATTATCGCTATCCCTAACAATAAAGTGATGTCCACTAGCTTGGAGTAAACCGACATCACCAACGATCTGACCATTCTCGGTTGACCACTCAGGCTTATCTAATGTATAAGCTGGTCGTTTACTAACTGTCCAGTCAAGCTGTGCAGCTTTTTGCATTTGAGCTGGAGTAAGGGTATCAGCAACTTCTGTTCCTAACCCATGCCAAGGCTTTGCATTTGCATAAGCCATTGTTTCGATATTATGTGCCATTATTCTTCCTTTCTAAATTAATGGTTAATATTTAACTTACTACTATAATAAGAGATATAAAAAACGATTACTATAACAAAATAATGCTTTTACTGATTCAAAAAATAACGTATCGTTAAGTATCGTTTATTTCTCCCCTGTAAATGAGTGTAGAATCAAGGTTCCTCCATACTTGGTTCTACATCTTTTCTTTATGAAACTCTTTTAAATATTCAAGAGCCCATTGTCTCGTTGGTGCTTTTCCTTGTTTAGTAAAACCATCTAAGCTCCAACCCCATTCGGTAGCGAGAGTACCAACATAATAAATGTCTCCAATCTTTTTGTTTTGAAAGAAGACTTCCCAATCAGAAACACCAGACCATTTCGCAAACTCTCTTTCTTTTTCGGTATTATATCCTGTGCTTGGTCTCTTTAATAAATACTCCATCATACTTCTCGTGGCTCAGGTGAATCAACAATATTTCCCAAATTCATACCTGTTTGTCTTATATCAAGCCATTGTAATACGAGCTTATTATTATGAATCTTTTGAAGACGAGCAAGATCTGGAATAATAACACACATAGGATCATGCCAGTATTCTTCAGTTTGATCTGGGTAAGTGACTTTTAATAAAAATTTTGGTTTACCCATTTTGTTTCCCCTCTAATGTTTTTAATTTTTGTTGAGCTAAAGATAAAAGTTCATATGCCTCTCTTAATTTTAATTGTACATCACTAAGTTTGTTTTTAGTATCAACTAACTGAGCAGTCCTCTCTATGTACTTAGCCTCATAGTTTATTTCTTCACTCATCTAATTCATCCTCCACTGATTTTTTCCATAATACAACAATATGAGCAATATTATCTTTTACTTTATCATAATGCTCAAATTGTTTTTTCAAATCACTCTTATCTACATAGCCCCAATTATCATGACCAAGTATTTTTTGGCATGCATCATCAAGAGCATCTGAATCATATCTACTCATAAGCCTACCTCCTTCTTCCATTTTTCGACTTGTTTTAATAAAGAGACGGCACATTCATACCGACCCTCACAAATACCCTCAGTACCGTCAGTAAGAATTTCTTCACCATCGACTACAGGGGCTTGATGGCTAATCTCATGTTTTAACCATCGTTCTATCTTTGCAATTACTTGATTAGATACATCATCTGGATTACCTATCATCACTGTCCCTCCTTTGGGTATCTGAAATAATTAAAAGTTTCGTCCAAGACATGATGAATAACGTAAGTATAGTTAGCATCTTGCCAAGCAGAAACAACTTGAGACTCTGCATCCATATAATCTATATGATCATCAGGTATCTCTCCAGGATGCTCTGGGTGAGCGATATCTTCTGGGTGCCAATATTCGACATAACCGAAACCATGACCTTCCTCTAATAGTTTCCATGCCATGCTTATGCTCCTTTCGTATTTATATTAACTAATTCCGAAAGGTTAGTCACAAGAACATAATTAGATTTATGCATAGGAACAACAGTATGAACTTTTTGTTTAGCTTCTTTATCGCCACAAGATAAACAGGTATCATACCCAAGAGAAGCCCTGCGAGGGGGCGAAATAACATCATCGCATACTTTACAATACATTAGCAATATCCTTTCTACTTTCTTTATTTTTATTATACTAAAACAAAAAGGCAATTTATATAGGAAAACTATGCTTTTTATCGTTGAACTTGTAGCTAAGTGTATCTTCCATTTCTTCAATATTGATTGAATAAAAGTTCTTGTTTTTTAATGGAGCAGAGAAGAACTCTAATCTCTTTTCTGCTTCTTCTCGTGTTCGATACGAACCAATGAATGATGATCCGTGGTCCCCACGTCTTTTAATACGAATACGATAATAACCTGTTGTTGAAAGTATCATGCTACATTCTCCTCTACATGTTTTAAAACTGCGTCGGTAAGTACGGCTAAAGAACTACCACGACCTGCTTTCATATATGATGCTTCTAAAGCAGTATGAAGATTAAAACGTCGTGCCATATCTTCTACAATTCTATGAGACGAAACTCCTTCGAGTTCTTTAATAATTGAACCATCGTCTGCATAAATATTTCCTTTATGAGAGCCATCAGATTTATAAGTACGAATGAAACTCTTTACATACTTTGGTGGAAAGCCTAACTCAGTAAATGTTTTTATATCCCAAATAGTATGAGCATCGTATAAGATCTCTGCTAAATCTCTTTGATTAGCCTCTACTAATACTTTCTTAATTCGCTTAGTTGTTAAATCCATTGGCATCCTCATTTTGATCCTCCTCTTTAATATATAATCCGTTAACCAATTTTCCTTTTCTATCTTTAATTTCTTCGTAAGCATAATCCATACAAGAAACTAAAGACATATTATTTCGCATACAAATATTAACCATAATAACTAACATATCACCAATAGCATCTGCTATCAAAGCCTTCGGGACTTCTGGTGTATCGTAGGAGTCTGCTTGAATAACTGCTTGGGATAACTCGCCTAGTTCTTCTACAAGTTTTAGAACTTGATCTTTACTTGTACTACCCTCGATAAGGTTACGATCTTCATGCCACTTCCTTATCAAGCCCTCGAGAGTATAATAATCATACGGCACTTTCATCATCTACCTCCAGTATATTGACTAGCTTGAGTTCATATTGAATCATACTATGGTTTTCGTGAGAGTAAACTTCTAAAGTGTTTTGGTGTAAAATATATGTTTCATGTTCTGTTTCTAACATTCTTGCACCATCTGATTCAACACCTTGAAAAGTTTGTAGATCACTTGCTGATAGACCTCTCCAATCTTGTTGGATAATCTGTTCTAAAAGGTTACTAGCGATACCTGTTGAACGACCATAAGATTTTTGTTTAAAATGTTTCATGTAGAATCACCTCCTCGATAAGGAAAAAGAGTGTCAGCATGACACTCTATTATATCCCAACTAAGCCCTACACAAGCATCATGTTTTTCCAAACAACGTCGCAATACTTGTCGAGCTTGATCTTTAGTTAGTAGTGGACATTGCTCCATAACATCTTCTGTGCACCATTCTAATGTAATAGTGTCTTGATCTACTTGCTTCATTAGTCTACCCAATCCATTCTTATTATTTCGTGTTTATTATCTATTACTTTTCTAATCTGCTCTTGACTATCAGCTTCGATCATAAACTCTACTAATTTGTTGAGATCTTTATTAATAGCTACTTTAACATAATATCTATTTTCCATTAGAACCCTCCTGATTAGTCACATGAAGCAAGACCCATTTACCTTGAGATTTAGTAGTACCTAACTCAAAAGAATACAAGGTCATATTATTAATAATAAATAAACGAGTGCCATCTGATGTTTCTAAAGCCCTCGCTCCATCTAGGGGAACTTCACCAAACACAGGCTTATAAAGAGTAATCTCATCATCGTTTAAACTTCGCCAATCAAAGCTAACAATTAATTCTAAAATTTTAAAAGGGGTCATATCAAACTGGTGTATGCCATGACCACATCTTGGACAAGTAATCGCCATCTTTCTTCCTTTCTAATATTTCAATGGGTTTTCTTCTACAGGTGCAGAGTTTTGATAAAACTCTTTTGCATGTTTAAAGTCGTTTGTACGACCTGGAAAATTAGGCTCATACCTTGATATAGGTTCACCTAGCTTATGCTGAACATATAAGGTATCATACTTAATCCACCACGCATAAACATCTTTTACATTAAAGTCTAATAAATAACATGAAGTTACTTCATACTTAGCCTCTAACTCATAACACATATCTGCCATATTCTTCCTTTCTAAAAGTGTACTAGAAGTAGGACATTACCGAGTGTCTTCCGTCGAAGTCAAAGAGGGTCTGATATTCCGATAGCAACTCTGTCTAACCTCATGCTATCGCCCCACTTCTAGTACGTTGCAACATTTAACAAATAACATGAGACTGGAGGTAGCCACCTCATGTTACTTTTATATTATAGTAAAAATATTAAATGAATAAAAACTAAAAATAATGTTTCTTATGCCGACTCATCGCCATTATTATCGTAAGGACTTTGAGTAGTTGGAAACTCACTATGAATATTTTCAGTTATTTCTTGAGTATCTTTATACATAGGAAATAAATTATACATTAATAATCGCATATCTTCAATATTTGATACTTCTTTCATTGCTCCAGGAACTTTTTCTAGTTCTTTTATCGCAATATAAAGGGCTTGACCAATTATATATTGACCTCGCATACTTGCAAATAACTTCCTTGCTACTTGGATCTTCTGTTCTTTAGACATCCAATTTCTTCTTTCTATTTTTTCTTGTTCACTCATCGCTTTCTCCCTTTCCATGTATGATTTCCCAAGTGTTTTTATAATCTTCTTCTGCCGTGTCGATGGATAACATTCCGTGTGTAATTAGATACTCGGAATAAAAGTCGAACGTCTCATCGGCAGTAGCACCCTCTAGCTCAACTCCTTGACCTATAAGGTTTGCAGCGATTAGATCTGCTTCGTTCTTAGCACCTAACTCTCGTAGCTTTCGCCATGCGACAACAGCCATGATGATAGGCATCGTTATAGTTTTTTCGGACATTTAATACTCCTTTTTATTTATTATAATAAAAATAAAAATGGAATTATATAAGAATAAAATGTTTATACTGCTTGCTTTGTATAATCTGACTCAGAGCCTCTCGTCCAACCTCTAACAGATTCAGCATGAGCTATGACTTTAGAAGCATCTTTAGCTTCACCCCAGTTTGGTCCAAGTTCCACGTCTACTTTTACAGGGACTTTTATTTCTACACAATGTTCCATAATTTCTTTTATCTTTACTGCTTGTTCTTCTGATTCTACAGAAAAATCTAATTCGTCATGAACTTGTATATGAGGTATAATTCCTTCTTCGAACAATAACTGCATTGCTTTTTTAGTCATATCTGCGGCACTACCTTGTATTAATCTATTCATAGCTTTATGTGTAAAAGCCCTTTTAATAGCATTACCATGTTCAGCATAAGCAGTTTTATGATCCATAATTTTTCGTGTACCAAACTGCATTGGCTCCCACTTATCGAAACGACAACGTCTTCCTAATAATGTTCTTATATTGCCTTGATCTGCAGCACGTCGTATAGCTCGTTCACTAAGGGCTTTTACAAATGGAACTCGTTCATGGTATTGACTAAATAATTCTTTTCCTTCTTCCATCGTTAACCCTAGACTACTAGACAGTTTTTGAACACCCATAGAATAAAATAATCCTAAGTTTATATTCTTTGCTTGCTTTCTTGGTATGCCAGCCATATCAGCTACGACTTGATGGAAGTCTGCATCTCCATCTCTAAATGCATCCCCAGCTTCTTTTGCCCCACGAAGTTCCATCATCTCTGCATAATGAACAACGAGTCTTGGTTCTTGTTGAGAGTAATCAAAAGCACCCCACTGACATCCCTCTTCAGGAATAAATAATGATCGGATAGCCGTGCCTATTTCAGGATCTCTTGCTGGAACTTGTTGTAAATTAGGATTACTGTAACTAAAACGACCTGTAACCGTACCACCATCATCAGAACGAAGTGGATGTAGTTCAGCATGAAGACGACCTGATTGTTGATTACTCATAAGCATTCCGTCGATAAATGTTGTCCTTGCTTTATTCATCTTTCGTGCTTTTACAATCAGCTTTGGAACTTCATGTTCGTGGTTTTCTAACCATGATTGTTGAAAGGAGGGTGATCCTTTTTCTGTAAAGTTATATGGTAGTTTTAATTTCTTAAATGCTTTTTCTATAGATGCATTCGCCCATATTTCTACATTTGATCCAACTAACTTTTTTATCTGTAATAAAGCATCTTCTTCTTTAGCCCTAAACATTTTAGACATACGTTCTGCATGATCTAAATCAATACGAACACCTTTAAACCTCATTTCGATAAGTAATGGTAGTATCGATGTTTCTAAATTAAATATCGACCATAAGTCTTGTCTTGATAATTCTTGTTTTTGAAACTTCCATAACCTTAATGTCATCGCAGCATCTTGCTCTGCATATGGACCAACATACATAGGTGGTAGTTCTGATATATCTGCTTTTGGGTCTACATTCCATGCTTCTGCAGCATCACGTAACAAGTCTTCACTTTTCGTTTCTTGTAAGTAATGTTTACCTAATGCGTTTAAAGCATAACTAAATCTGTTTTCATCTATTAAAGGTGCACCGATCATAGTATCGATTATACGACCTTTTACATTAACACCCTCTGCTTTTAACCAACCAATATCATATGAAGCATTATGACAAACTTTATCTGCATCTGTAGATACCATGTCTTTTAACCAATTAAAAACAACTTTTTCGTCTAAGTTGCCCCCTGATCTATGTCGTATTGGAAAATAACCTTCCCAACCATCAGTAGCTACAGCGATACCAACAATATGTCCATCTTTCTTCGCCCAACCTGCACCTTTAGATCGTAAGTTAGGATCCCATGTTTCAAGGTCAATAGCTATTTCTTTAGCTTTGGATAAGTCTGGTAGCACTTCTGGAACTGTCCATGCACTATCAGGAGGGAACAGAGGATCCTGTAAAGGATTTTTATATTTCGGCAATGCTTTCTTCCCTTTCTCTGGGAAAGAGTTTACCTTATTTAACATTCTTTTGTAAAGCCATTTGTGCTTCGACTAAGAGCAGATAACGTCTAAGGTCTCTTATATCGTCTATAAGTCCTTCTGGTCTCTGATCCTCTTCTAAAGCTAAAAAGATATCGTAAGTATAATCGTTTGATTGGTTTTCTATACGATCCCACTTCCTAGCTAACATCATAAAAGCACCTATACCACCTCGCTTTTTCCAACTATCTCCATAAGACTTTTCTGCTTCATGCAAAGCACTAACATCGTCGTTAGCTAGTACATTAACTTTTTGTATTATCTTACTACGTTTCTCAGTCATTCTTAGCTCTCTCTTCCTTTCTTTCTAACCACTCCATACATGCTTTTCTCCAATCTGGTGCTTGGATAGTTGAGGCTTGCAGTATGGCATGTTTATAATCTTTTTGTTTATAATAGTTCCATGCCTCAACAAGAGGTATCGCTGTATAAGCGAATGTTTTCATATTACTAAAATGATCTGGGGTTATCCACATACCACCTAGTTCTTCATTATCTTTACTAGAACAAAACAGGTTAAAGAAATAATTTAAATCTTTATCGAAGTTTTGTTTATCTTGTATTAAGTCTTGCCATGTAATCTCTGGGTTAACTTCATAGCCATGAGGAGAGATACCTTTAGAAAGTTTCTTATCTAGTTCATTCCAGACATCTAAATAAACATGAGCATTATTACTAATTTGATGATAACAACCTACACTTAGCCCTGACATCGTTGCTATATATTCATGAAGCATACTAAAGTGAACTGCGTTAGCCCCATATGCACCCCAAATTAAATCATTAGATCTACAACATACAGTCATATCTAATTTTATTTGATTATTTTCTTCACCTAATTCTTTTGTTGGATAGGCTTTAAAATATATTTGAGTATTACAAGGAACATCTTTGCCTTTATAATGAAGATCGTGTACAGGATCCCACATTGATAAAACTATTCGCCTATCCCATTTATTCTCTTTTAGCTTTTTAATAACGTCATGTAATTGATCGTAGCCAAACTGGTTTCGCCAACGATAACCATAAGACCCATATAAAAAGTTACCATCGTCAGAAAACTCTTTCATTCTTTTTACAAATCTTGCTAATGGTTCTACATCTCTTCGACCAGCTAACATCCATAAACCTTCTATAAAATGAAAGAAAGGATTACAATTTCTCTCAGGAAGAAACATTACTCGTTCTCTTGGAAAGTTATAAGTAGAACAAACAGGATCTCTGAACATTAAGACATCACCATTTCTACTTGGTATCTTTACCATATTGTGTGGTTCTCTTAATGACATTACTGCTATTTGAAATACTTCTTCTACGTTATCGCCACGAAATGTTATCATTTATATCTCCCTCTTGGTGTACCTTGTCCTAAACGGACTCGTTCATATTTATCAAACTCACAAAGACTATGTTCTATCTCTCTCATCTCCATAACTGTAGCTATCTCTGGTGGTAAAAAATTATGTCTCCAATAAAATAAAGTTAACATATCATCGTTCCATTTATGTTTAGAACTTTTCCAATCCAACTCTCTACCAAATATTCTATTTAATCCTCTCATTGCTCCTGGACCTGCATTAGCCCAAGTTTTTATATCTTTAGCTGAATTTAGAAACATCGTATGTCTTAAATCAGTAACAAGTTCATATGCCATAAAATGACCTAAATATGGAAATTCTTGAAAGAGGATATGAGCACGTCTCAAAGTTTCTGTCTTTTCTATTAATTCTTCTATTATACTTTTTCGTTCATCCCATACCTTCTCTATACACCAAATAACACCATCAACTTTATCCATACCATTAGGTGTTTTTATTATATAACCCCCTGTAACATACTTCTTTTGTTTCTTTATTTCTTCTCTAGCAAGTTCAGGATCCCAATCAATATGAAGATTATGTTTTAATAAAGTTTCTCCAGTTTCAATAAGATTAAACCAACGAAAGATAACAGTAGCCATAAAAACTTCTTCTTGGTTATGGAGAGGTTGTCTCATGTTCTCTCGAAACCAAACAGTTGTCTTATCGTTTTCTCGAAACGGATTAGTAAATCGATACTTATCTAAAATCTTATCCGTTGTCCAAGGACGAGGAAGACCTTGTTCTTTTTTCTTAAAGATATCATGTCTTTCCTCGATCCACCAGAAAAACCTTTTAACAGGATCCATTACTTCTTCCTTAGATGCCAATTAACATTATTAGCAGTTTCAGGATAAGCCGTAGCTAATATTACTCTTTGCCAATGCTTATCGAATCTATTTTTAATATCGTCAATAACATTTTGTGACCACCTCATATTAGCACGGTGGTTTTTATTAAAATTATTTGTTTGGGTAAAAGTTCCATAATGACGTTCTAATACGAAATGTTTTTCTAATAAGTCTTTTAATTCTTGATAGCCCCACTCATAAACATGATCTTTAGGTAATTTATCATTAGACCCATCGTGGTTAGGTGTTGATATATATGCAATACCTCCTGGACGTAGCTTTCTAGCAGAAGCCTCAATCCACGGTTCGATAAACTCTCTCCCCATATGTTCTATAACTTCCGTTGTCATAAAGACATCTATAGATTCATCTTCTACTGGAGGTTCAGGATTAGTTGTTAAATCTTGTAGAACTATTTGACCTCTATTAGAAGTCATAGTTTTAAACCACTGGTGTTCTGTAACAGGAAGATCATCGTCTACCCACCAATCATCTAAACATGCTGGATCTATATCCATACCAACATAACTATTTACAATCTCTGACTTAGTAGAAACAAAGGCTTTATATAAATAACGAAGTGTCCATATTTCCCCACAACCTATTTCTAATATATCAACAGGTCTTCCAAGAGTTTTAGCTTTATCCATTATTAGTTGTCCCATCTTACAAAAACGACTAATATGAGCTAACTCATCTGGTCTCCAGTTTGCCAGTGTCCCTGCACTTGCTATATCCATTCTTGTGTTTTTAGAGTTATTTGCATTTACTGCAAGTTTTCTTCTTATCGAAGCCATTGCTTTCTCCTATTCATAGTTGATGTAGTTATTTGCTAACATTGTTTTATGGTAGTGCTTATATATTCTGTCAACAGGTTGAGTAGTTTGAAGTTTCTTACTCTTTTTTATAATAGGAAAAAAGTCTTCAATACTTACAGGCTTTCCATGTTTCTTTAATATATCTAATATCACTAACATTTGTGATGCACCCTTTTCTGGGTGCTTATTATAAACAATTACTGCCTCTGGGTCAAATCTGTATAAAGATTTTTTTACTTCCTCAGAGTTAGAACTTTGTTTAATAACTTTTTGTCTCCAGTTAACTGCTTCTTCAAGTTCTTCTGGGTGCCAAAATCGAAAACATCCAGGCATATACTCTTGCCAATAGCCGTCAGGAAAAGTAATCTTTGATTTTTTATCTGTCATATTCTAACTTTCTAAAAATTTACTATATTATGATAGTATAAATAATTTATTGTATAAAGAAAAAACTACTCATATCATAAAGTATTTATTGGTAACTGGCTGAACGATATGTAAGTTTTGTTTAGCCCTAGTTAAACCTACATAAAAAACTCTAGTGTCATCGTCAGGATCTTTTTCATAAGCCCTCCAAGTTCTATGAGGCATATCTGTCATAAGAACAACATTATCTGCCTCACCCCCTTTTGCAGAATGTATTGTAGATAAAGTAATTCTTGGCTTTTTAGTTATCTTTTCACCTAATCTTAACATAGCCAAAATATAACTTCTTTCATGAACAGATAACCCAGTAAACATATCGTGCCATATCTTAGGTTCAGGAAGTTCTGCTAATTGTTGTACTTCTTTTAATGTTAATTTTTGTGAGGGATCAATATTAACAAATGCTTTTCTTTTTGATCCTCTTATATAAGGAACTAATTCTTCTGCTTGATCAGGAAAGATAAACAACCCTTTTCTTAAATTTTCCCAGTTTTTTACTGCCTCTATCTTTTTCTTAGAAATAGATGGATTATTCTTTCTTTCGAAATATACACCAAGACCTCTACAATGTGCTTCTATTTCATTTAATAAATAGTTAGAACGAGATAGTATTAACCATTGACCAGAGGAGATATCAATATGTTCGAAACTTGCTTCGGTGATTACATTACCAGCCTCTTCCCTCGGACTCCAAGTTTTTTGTGTTCTTGTCTTAATACGACCTATCACTTTATTAGCTACACTAAAAACACTCTGAGGGATTCTATAACTCTTTTCCAAAATTCTAGCATCGTTAGAGATATTAATCAAGAAGTTTACGTCTGCCCCTGCCCATCTAAAGATAGCTTGATCATCATCACCAGCAATGTAGACTCTCTTAGATTTTTGTGCGAGTATCTTTACTAATTTCCATTGTAAAGGACATAAGTCTTGTGCTTCGTCTACAAACATAACATCTAAACTAGGTGCAAGTTCCTTTTGTACACACATATCAAGCATATCAGTAAAGTCGTATAACCCTCTTGCTTGTTTAAATTGATACAAGCCTTTTGAAAACCGTTCTAATGTATGCCAATCTATATCTTCGTCATAATGTTCTTGCCACTCGGCTCTTAAATCATGACACTTTAATCTTGCTAATCCTTCTACGAACTTTAACTTATCATCTTTCGATAAAAGAGAAATAGATCCTTCTTCTAGGTTTATATCACCTGTTAAACGTAAACCCATAATATCATTAAACTCTTTATAGTTTGAACGATCCATGACCGAAGTACGAGATAGCCCTAACATTCGGTAACATAAAGAATGTAAAGTTCTAAAATTAGGAATATCTTTTCCTGATAAAGAGAACCTGTTCATTGTTCTTTCTTTACCTTCGTCAGATGCTTTCTTTGTAAAAGCAAAATAACCTATTCTATCTGGAGGTGTTCCTTTTTGCATCTCCATTTCAATTAAGTTAAGAATAGTTGTAGTCTTTCCAGTTCCTGGAGGTCCAAGAATAATAGACCAAGTAGAAGGATCAACACTCAAAATGGATCCTCCCCCATATTTGGTAATTCGTAGCCCTCATCTTGTGCTTTAAATTCTGGGACATACCAAACTGTTACACCTTTACCTTTTACATGAAAGAAATGATCCCCACCTCCCAGTTCTCTGAGTCGTGCAGCAATATGGTTTCTTCCATAATCTCTAAACTGTTGTCGACTAAAATAGTCTATTAAATCTTTTAATCTAAAAAAAGTTTTACTTTCTTCTGTCCAAGGCTTTCCTAATAATAATTCATCTCTTGATTGAGCCTGTGCTCTCTCAGTACAAAAGGATTCTAAAAGCTCTTTAAATTGACCATGAACAGATACATCTTCTGGAACTTCGATTATAGATACACTATCTAATAATTGTTGAACGACGGTTCTCCAGTTATTTTGTCTCATAGTTAAAGGCATAAAGTTTAACTCGTCCATGCATCTTCTTTGGAACTTAGTTTGGTTTTGTAGTTCATCTGTAGTTAACTCTATTCGATGACCCTCTACATCTAAAAACCATATAGGTGGTGTTGAATCTTGTTTTTGTAGGTTACTAAATTGTGGTAAGCCCCCAGAAGAACCAACGCCATACTCACAAGTTCTACAAACTGCAGCATTACAATGTGAGGCTATAGGCTGATCATTACATTTATATTGATAATCTTTATTACTTAATGCTTTTATAACTGCTAAAACTTCTGAAGCACCAAGTGGTGGCTTCATATATTGAAAGTTCTTTTCTTCTACTTTTTTCTCCCAATCGTCAGAAAACTTTTTTCTTAAAAATACACCAACGTCAAATAAACCATTATTCCTAGTTCCTTCAGGAAAGCCCATACTACATAGTATTTTTAAACAAGGTGGTGCACCTTCTAAATCTTTATCAGCCATATCAGCAGAGATAATTTTTAAACTTTCTAATTCTGCTTTAGTTATCGTCTTTTGTTTTGCATATTCTATAAACTCATTTAAATCTGTTATAGCTACACCTGTATCATCATGAGCATAACGAGTAGTCCTCTTTCCACCAAAATATGGCATATTTAAAGTGCTACCTCTATCACCTTTTTCTAATAAAAGTTTTGTTTGTTTAGGAAATATCTCTGCCGTTGCATAACCTAACACAGAAGCAATATCTTTTAGTTTATGTTGAACGATAGCACAACTTACAGGTTCACTAAGAAATACAAATATGTGTGCACCACCAGATTTAGAACGAGCAACTACAAATGGTAATTTATTTGTTTTTATAAATTTAGTTACTAAATCACTATGATTTAAAGGATATTGATCAATATCAATAGCCCCCCATGTACAAGTATTAGTTTCCGTAATCGGTATTATACCAAGAGAATTTTTACCCTCTAAATGGTTTTTCCATAATTCTTGTAGCCGAAGATC
>CEWG01226920.1_pt1 | contig 17292 bp, 18 predicted proteins | sample 361411 | NCBI WGS metagenome assembly CEWG01 (sample SAMEA2622173, study PRJEB7988) | marine metagenome | biome: marine biome (ENVO:00000447); feature: surface water layer (ENVO:00002042); material: "saline water (ENVO:00002010), including plankton (ENVO:xxxxxxxx)" | depth 5 m | reverse complement strand
TGATGGTTCTGTAGAAAATTTTACTACATTTGATGGAGGTGAGAATATGGACTCAAATATAATTAGAGATGATGTAAGTGTTTCTAGTGCTGATTCGGATTTAATAAGTGAAGGTGGTCGTAGTTCCGTAAGTTCGGGTTCTTCTGTATCTACTGTTAATACTGCTGATTTATTATCAGTTGACCCAATGTATATTAGATTAACTAAGTTTTTAGAAACTAATGTAAAATTAGAAGGAGGCGGAGAAGTTAAAAAGAATGTTACTGAATTCTTAGGAGATATATCTGAAAGTTTAAAAGAACTTAATACAACTTTTAAAGAGATGTTACCTTTACTAAAAAATATGGCATTAAATAATGTAAATTAAATAAAAAAATAATTTAAAAATTTATTTATAAAACTGGTAATTCCTTCTTCTTAAACTGAGAAATGTTATTACTTAATAAATTTGATATATATTCATATGTTGTATTAATTTGATCTAAATTTTTAGCACCTGTAATAATTGTGCAACCTGACTCAAATATAGCAATTGTAATTTTAGTACATTTCGAATTTTTATTTTTATTTTCACAATATTCTTTACATTTGCAAATACCATTATTAATATTATTGTAAAAATATTGTATCTTAACTCCTGGATAAATACATGGTTCATAGCTACATACTAACTCTGTATTATTAATAATGTATTTAAATAAGTTATCTCTTTTAATTTTTGTATTAAACTTAAAATCACTATTTATTAAACAGATTTTGTAATTTGTTAAATTTATTTTATCATAATCTTCTATAATCTTATTATTATTTTTATATAATTTCTTAATATAATCAATAAGTATGTTAATTGCCTGTTTTCCATAATTAATATTTTTTAGACCTGTCATCTGTATTTTTCCATTTTTAAAGATTTTCATATTAACATATGAATTATCATCAAATTTTATAAATACAGTTGATTGATTATCAAATCTCTTCTTTTTAACTTTATTATTTTTCTTTTTTGGATGTTCTCCTTTAAAATTAGATTCATTCTTTGTTTTTCCATATTCCATATATACAATATTATCTTTAGGAGTAAACAGATTAAATAATAATTGCAGATCAATTATTGTATTAATATTACCCACTGCTGTAATAGTTGATATACGATATGGAGTATATGCCTTTTCTGACATACCTATTTAAAGATTTTTAGTATATTCTCTTTAAGTCCTTTAAATAGAATAAAAAAAATTGTTTTTATTATATTTGTAAATTTTATATTTTTTATATTTTTGATTTTATTTAAATATCATCATCACTTTCGCCATCATCATCATTATCATCATCATCATCATCATCATCATCACTATTCTCAATCTTTGTATTATCTACAGTTTGTGTTACTTCATCAATATCATCATCTGCCTCAATCTTATCTTCTTCTACATTCTTAAAACAGAATCCAGAAATTGTTTCTCTTGGTTTAATTTGTAACTGAAGTGTTTTATATGAAATTCCAAATTTACCTCCAATTACCCAAACACCACTGCATTCTACTAGTGCTGTAATTTTGGCACCTTTTGTTTGTACTGAACTGATATCAATCCTATTTCTTTTACCATCATAAACTTCTACCTTAAATTCTCCATCACGATAAGGAAGTTTAAGTTTATAGTTTGCTGGATACTTATCACTACGATCACCTGTTTCAGGGTCTTTATAATACTTTACTGATTCATTAAATAATGCTGCAACAACTTCCTTATTCTTATATTTCTTACCAAACCACTTTTGAGAGTTAGCAAGTGCTTCATCAACAACCTTACTATCAATTTGTTCTAAGAATTCATTAAGTTGTTGTAATGTTTCTCTACTATCGATATCCTTAAATGATAATTGGATATCGTATTTCTTAGAACCATCATTTTCATTTACCCATTCGGAAACTCCAAATGGAGCATACATTTCGGGTGTTTGGAAAATTAACTTACCTTCTTTATTAGAAACATAACCCATTTTTCCACCAGATTGTAAAGTTTTTAAAGCACCAATACTGACATGCTTATCAACATTGACATCACGAGGTAAGCAGATAGAGTTCATAGTGTTTAGATATATTAGTAGTGTTACTAACCTTTAAATACTCTTCTTGAAAATTTCAAATTTTTAAAAAATTATATATATTTTATTTCTGAAAGGTAAAGTAAATGCTATTATGAAAACCATATAAACAATTTTGATATATTTTAATGTAAATATGACAACTAATAGTTATATTATTTCCACTAATTCACATAAAAAATTAGCAAGTGATTTATCAAATTTATCTAATATTCCAATTATCGATAGTGATATTATTTATTTTTCAAATTCAGAAATAAGAACATCAATTAAAACATCAATTAGAGGAAAGAATATATTTATTATTACATCACCGTATTATAATAAAAAAGATGCTTTATCAATTAATGATTATATAATGGAAACATATTTATTAATAAGAAATTGTAGAATTTCAGATGCTGCAAATATAACTTTAATTTGCCCATGTTATCCATATGCAAGACAAGATAAAAAAGATAATTCTAGAACATGTATATCAGCAAAAGATATTGCTGATTTATTTACAACTGCTGGAATAAATAGAATTGTTTCATTTGATTTACATTCTGCTCAAATACAAGGATTTTTTAATATTCCTTGTGATAACTTTTATTGTATTAATATGATTCATAATTATTTAGTAAATACTCATAATATTAATAAAAATTTTGATAAGTGTTTAGATTCTGAATTTGTTATAATCGCACCTGATGAAGGTGCTCTTAAAAGAGTTCAAACATATGCAAATAAATTTAAGATGCCATTTATGGTTGTTAGTAAAGAACGCGATTATACTCAAATTAATAAAGTAGAAAAAGCAGTATTAATTGGAGATAAAAAATATTTAGAAGGTCGCACAGCAATAATTATAGATGATATGGCTGATACATGTGGTACTGTTATTAAAGTTGGTGATGTATTAATGACTAAAGGAGCAAAAGATATTATAATTATTGTAACTCACGGTATATTATCAGGACAAGCATTAGATAGAATTAATAATACTGAATATATTAAAGAAGTAGTTGTAAGCGATACTTTACCACAAGAAGAAAATATGAAAAATTGTAGTAAACTTAAAACATTTTCTATTGCTCCTATGTTATCAGAAGCAATTACTAGACTAGATAAAGGTGGTTCACTGAGCGAAATATTCAGTAATTAATTTAACTTCATTCATCTTGTATAATTTAACTTGATAATCTTTTGTTTTAATATTTCTTTTCATTACTTTCATTTCAATTGGTAAAGAAGGTACAGTATAATATATCATGTATGACTGAGGTGATATCATGATTGGCATGATTAGGATAAATATAAATAATATTTTTTTTCAATTTTTTTACATTTAATTCATTATTTAAAAAATATATATTTTATAATAATGAAAGATTTTGATATATTTCTACATAAATTCCAAGAAGAAATGGATAAATTAAAAACTATTGCTGAATTTAAAAAAGAAAAAGAACTAATTATAATATGGAAATCACTTGATAAAAGTATAAAAGATAAAGAGATAATGGAAGGACCCAGAATATTATATAATAAACTTATTGTTGTTAGAAATATAGCTCAATTTTGTTTTAATTTAATAAAAAAGTATATTAGAACACAAGAAAAACAAATTTTAAAAACTATTAATAATAAAAACTCTAATGCAAAATAGCTTTTATTACTTTTTACTCATTAATACATTTTGTTTTACCACATAATTGTCGCGGATTATTTATACCCATATCAATACCACAGCTAATACATCTATTTTTAAGTTGATGTGAATTATTTTCTATTATTTCTAAAATTGCTTTATTTAATTCTATTTTAATTTTTTTTAAATTTAAATAAAAATTTGATTTATCATTTATTTTATAAATAATATTATCAATATCACGATTAATATTACTACTTTCAATATTTATTTCTATTAATTTCTTTGATTCTAATAAATATTCACCCATATTTTATTAAAATAATTATTTAATTTAAAATTAATTTTTAAAAATTACAGATTTTATAATTCTAATATTTTATTTGCAGATAATACAGCATTATACGGATCTAATACAGTCATAACTGGTACATTACTTGGCATTTGTAATGATGAATTAATATTTGTAAATATATCTAATTTATCCTGAAATGGTGGACATGCAATACAAGGTTTTTGTGATTGAGCCGCAACAACACCAGATAAAGCATTACTTCTTCCTGCAACTGTAATCCATACTACTTTTTCATCTTCATATTTTTTTAGAACTCTTAATAATAATTCAGGTTTTTTATGTGCAGATGCTTCATATCTACTATATTGAATATTAAATTTATTTAAATTATAACATAGTTTATTAATAAACGTTTCATCTTTTTGACTACCATATAGTACGACTACTTTTTTATTTTTATTTGTAAGACTATCTGTATCATTTAAAATATTTCTAATTGTTTTGTTATTATAATAAATATCTTCATCTGTTAATTTTTTATAAAATCTATAATAACTATTATAAACTAAATCTATAATATTTTTTGGTGGTTCTGGAATTTCTTCGGTATATGGGTCACATTGTTCTTTTACCCAATCTCTTACTTGATCTTTATCAAATTTATCAGGAGATTCTCCATTTATCATTTTTTGAAGATAAGTATTCTTTAACCAATATCTACTACTATCACATGTATGAACTTCATCAATTAAAAGAATATTATTATTTTTATCTAATCCAAATTCATATTTAGTATCAACTAATAGTAAATCTCTATTTTCAGCATATTCTGCTCCAAATTTATATAATTCTAATGCTTTCTTAAAAATATATCTCATTTGATCTTCAGTCATTAATTCAGAATCTACAATTTCTTGTGGTGTTATTGGTCTATCATTTTCGTCTTTTGTAGTTGGAGTTACAACTGGATATTCTAATTTTTGATTTTTAACTAATCCATCTGGAAATACTACTCCGCAATAATTTCTAGAACCGTTTTTATAATGTGTCCATAAACTTGTTTCTGTATTACCTGTAATGTAACCCCTTACAATAACTTCAACTTTAAATGGTTTACATTTTTTAACAATAGAAAATCTATCATCTGAATAAATTAAATGATTTGGAATAATATGTTTTGTTTTATCAAACCAAAATTGACTCATCATATTTAATAACACACCTTTATTTGGAATGTTGCAAATATGTTTATTAAAACCTGATGTTCTATCAGTTGCTTCAAGTAATAATAAATTATTATTTAATTCATATACATTTCTAACTTTACCACTATATAATAAATTTATATCAGTCATTTTAAATATAAATTTCCGTTTAAACTTTAAATGAATTAAATATTTAAATTTTAATTTTAGTATTTAATATTTCTAATCCAAATAAACTACTTATTATTAAAATAAATACATATGAATTTATGTTATATGAATATAATTGTCGTCCTATTTCGAAACCTATTATATTAGCTATTATTTCAGCAACTGAACCATGCCATCCATGTATTTTAGAATTCTTTATACCGAAAAATTTATCAATTGGATTAATATATTTTTCTTTACCTCTTCCAACTATATATTTATTATTAGTTTTATCTTCTTTTAAACAACCTCCAAAAAGTTGTGTTGCAAATTCTTCATTATGATCTAAATACATCTCAAATAATTCCCATAATATTCCTGCTACATGAACAGTTATTAAAAATTCTGGAAATAAATATCCTAATATCATATATAGATATATATGATTTGTTTGTATTCCAAATACTTCATAACGGTAACATGTGTCTTTTAATTTTTCATCAGGAACATTACAAGGACAATCTTTTTTATTAATTAATATGAATACAATAAATAATAATCCAAATAATAATAATTGTACCTTCTTATCAGTAAATAGCATTTTATTTAATAATTAAAAAGAATTTAATAATAAAAACTATTTAAAGAAAAGTTATCATTATAGTATGTGAAGTATTACTAATTAATCACTTATTTTTATTATTATTTTAAATGCTGGTTTGGCCGAGTGGTCTAAGGCGGTGGACTCAAGTTCCATTGGATATTTATCCGCGTAGGTTCGAACCCTGCAGCCAGCATAAATTTTAAAATAATTTTATTGATTTTTAAGTTTTAATTTTAAAAATATGATTAGGAGATCTTTTTTCTAATATTTTTTTTCTAAATTGAATAAATTGATTTATAATAGAGTCCATTTTTTCATCATTGTCGTCATAATTTTTTCCAATTGATAAAGAAATCTTATCACTTTTTATACCAGCTCTGAAAGTTTTATTACGAATATCCCATACACCATTATTAAAGCATATTAAATTTATATTTCTATCTAAATTCATTATAAAATCTGGGTCATAAAATAAATATGTACATTCACGACAAACACTTTCTTTAAAACTTACATTTTTTAATTTAAATATAATTGCATTTACTTTTTCATTAATTTTTTCATCATTAATTTGTGAATCATATTTTTCAAATAATTCCACTATATTTGTTGATAATTCTTTATATGGTCCTAATTCAGTTTGTTTCCATTTATGGTTTTCATAATGATACCATAATTTATTTTTTAATTTACCGCAAACATAATCATCCTTATAAAGATAATAAACAATTTTTGCGATATCATAACTATTTAATTCATTAACACCATTCTCTATTAATGTTAATAATTTTTTATCTTCTATAATCATAATATAATATATTATATTAAATATAAAAAAAATTTTTAAATGGTTTATTAATTTATTCAGTTTTTGCTACAAAATGATGCTTAATGTATTTTTGGAGGTTGAAATAAGATAGATTTTCATCACCAGTTAGTTTGAGTAGTTTGCTTAGTTTTTGATCTGGAAGAATCTTTCTCTTATCAGCTTCTTCACGAAGGTTATTATCAACAATGTACTTATTGATAAGTTTTGTGACTTCATTGCGGGCAATTTCTACTCCTTTGTCAAGACCAAGAAATTCTGCCATTTCATCAGATAGAGGAGATGGTTTGGCAAATCCACTTGGTTTACGAGATTGACTACGGCGCTTGTTAGCAACCTTGTCATGATCCTTTACAATCTTAGCGTAATCCTTTTCTACACTTTTAATATCTCCTTGGATAGTCTTTACAAGTGTTAGAACTTGTGATAGAGATTCACGAAGACCAGCAAGTTTTAAAGAAAGAGCATCTTCCGCACGAGGAGTAGAATCGGATGTTTCAGTAACAGTAGGCGTCTCAGTAACAGCAGGCGTTTCAACAGCAGGAGTTTCAACAGCAGGAGTTTCAACAGTAGGAGTTTCAACAACAGGTTCTTCCTTCACAACAACTTTTTGTGACTTTGGAGATTTCTTAGAGGTCTTTACCTTAGACCTTTTAGTAGTTTGTCCTTTCTTTGATACACTTTTCTTTGTCTTAGAAGAAGTTTCGCTTTTTTGTGCTTTAGCTTTTGCTGGCATTTTTTATTTTTTATAAATACAATTATTAACTTTTCTTTAAATCATTTTCATTACCATAATGGATTTCTCGTTTAAAACGAAAATTTAAAAATATTTACATATTAAATTTTTAAATTCTGGGTTATTCTTAAATTCTAAATTTTTTTCAGATTTATTTAAAATTGTAAATTTTATTATAAAATCTCCTCTAAAATATTTTTCATCATTTTTATATATGAGACCTTTATTGCTTATTACAATATCTTTATTCTCATATAATTTATTATTATTTACATTAATAATATTATTATACATATCTAAAATTTTTATAGATTTATTAATTCCAAATAAATATTCAGATAATGTTATATCCATATCATAATATAAATTATATTTTTGGTTTTTTTCATTTTTTATGTAATATCTATTGTTATTATTTATATTTACATTAATTATTATATCTCCATTATTTTTACTAAAACTATCATCTGCCTTATTTTTAAAAATATATTGATTCTTAAAATCAAATAAAGATATATAAAAATCTTCTTTCTTTACTATTAAATTATTATTATCTTTTCTCAAAACCTTTATTACTACTTTCTTAACTTCACAATTATATATATCTATTAAATTTACATCTAAATTTACAATAATATCTTTAGTATTTTCATTAGTCTTTTCATCTGTTTCTTTTTGAGTAAACCAATTACTTGTATTTTCTATTAATTTGTCCCGTATTACTTCATAAAGGTATTTAATAATTGATATATAATTACTAATATAAAACTCATAATCCTCAATATCAATCTTATAATTATAAATATTCATTAATCTTTTGTAAGATTCTGAAATTTTAATAAATTCTGAATAGTCACAGTTTTTATTCTTATCAGGATGATATTTCTTAGATAATCTTCTATATGCTGACTTAATATCATCTTTACTTGCTCCTAATGGTAATTCTAAATTTTTAAAATCTTGAATATACTCCATTATAAATTTATTTAAATTTAAATTTAAGTCAATTTACATATTATAATAATTTTATAAAAATTGAATATTTATATAAACCATTATAATTAGTAATGATGTTAATAAATTATTTTATTAACAATATTAATGAATACTATAATTTATTACCAAACCATATTATAGATAATATTACCAAAATATCATTAGAAGATTCTAACCATATAAATTTATTTGGACAAAATCAAAGTCTAAAAGAATATTATGCATATTATATTATTAATAACTTAACAAATACAAAATTAAATATAAAAGATCTTCGTTTATACAAAACTTCCATAATACACAAAAATAATAATATAGAATTTAATTTACATACAAACACAGCTTTTATAGAATTTGATTTATATAATAAAGTAAATTATGATAAACATATAATTTCTAAATACTTAATTAATATTATAAAAGTTAGAAATTATAAATATGGTCGTCATATAGTTTTATTAAGAAACTTTGATAAACTTACTTTTAATGCATTTATGACACTTAGAAGAATGATGGAACTTTATTCACAAAATGTTTTATTTATAACTATAAGTACAAATTTATCTAAAATACCAGATTCTATTAAAAGTAGATGCTTTAATATTAGATGTCCTATTATTGAGAAGAAAATACTGACTAAATTCTTAAAAAAATTTATGAAAGATATTAATATTGATACATACACTACATATGATTTAAATAAATTAGTAACTAGTTGTGATTTAGATTTTAATAAAATTTTATTAAAATTAAATAATGATAATTATTTTACAATAACTAATAATAATAAAATATGTAATAATACATTTATGGATGATATATCAGAAATATCAAATTCTATGAGTATTGATAATGATCCTATAAAATATGTTAATATGTTAGAAAATAAAATTAAAAAACATCTAACATATCTTAAAAAAACAAAGAATTTATTATCAGTTATATCTAAAAATAGAGAATTTATTTATAATATCACTTATTTTAATTACAATAATCAAGAAATCTTAGAAAAATTTGTTAATATTATTCTAAGTAAATATAGTGAACAGATTAATTATTATAATATTATAAAAATCACTTCTGAAACAGATGCAAATATGTTAAAATGTAATAGAGATGTATTTCATTATGAAAAATACTTACTAAATATCTATAAATTATTTCATAATCATAATATCAATTAAATATTATTTGATTGTTTATTTGATTACTCGTTTGGTTCATATTAGGTTCATTATTATTTTCAGTTGTATTTTGATTTCCATAGTTTTCTGATATGTTGTATAGTAATATATAAGGCATAAATGCTTCTAATGTTCTTCTAGAATTATAAATCATCTTCTCAGACTCTTTTTGTATATTTTTTTCACTTTTATTTTTTAATATATATCTATAATAATTATCTTCTAGTCTATCTATCATAAAATCTAATTCCGTCTGAAATTTATATAGTAATAAATTCTTCTTTTTACTATTATTCAATTGATTAATTAAATTAAATATCTGTATTATTTCTTTTATTTTTTTATTTAAATTTAAATTATTATTATTAATACTTTCCATTTATTTAAAATAATTCTTTTTGTTTTTAATTAGATTTAAAATTTAATTAAATATATATATTTAAAATCATTTTTTTTTATAATTATATAATAGCGCAATATGATTAATAATGTAGATATTGTATGTGGATTAGCTTGGGGAGATGAAGCAAAGGGTAAAATTGTTGCACAACTTGCCAAATCAGGTAATTATAATTATGTATGTCGTTGGGCTGGTGGTAGTAATGCTGGTCATACAATATATATAGATAATGTAAAATATAAAACACATTTAATACCATCTGGTGTATTTTTTGGTGTAAAATCTATTATCGGACCAGATTGTGTAATTAATAAAGAAGCTTTTTATAATGAAATTAATTATTTAAAAGAAAAAGGATTTAATACTGACTTAGTTAAAATATCTCCGAAAGCACATGTAATTACTTCATTACATATAGATGAAGATAAACAAAAATACTTTAAACAACAAGGAACTACTGCAAAAGGTATAGCTCCATGTTATAGAGATAAATTTGCTCGATTAGGTTCTCGTGTTAATGATGAGACTAATTATAATGATTTTAAAGATTATATATGGGATGAAAAATTAGAAGGTTCTATATTATGTGAAGGTGCACAAGGATTTTGGTTAGACATAAATTATGGTAATTATCCATATATAACATCTTCTACAACATTACCATATGGTGCTTGTTCCCTTGGGTTTTCGCCGAAATTAATTAATAATATATATGGAGCTTGTAAAATTTACGATACTCGTTCTGGTCTTGACCCAGAATTTCCAGAAGAATTATTAAATGACATGGAACTTTTATCAATATGTAATGAAGGAAAAGAATATGGTGTAACTACTGGAAGAAGAAGAAAAGTAAATTGGTTAAATTTAAATAAACTTAAAGATGCTATAAATATTTCTGGTACTACGCATTTAATAATATCCAAAATCGATATTTTTAAAAATTTAAATTTATTTAAATTAATAAATAATGATATCATATCATTTAATAGTATTGATACTATGAAGGAGTATATTGAAGCTTATTTATATAATAACTGCTCACAATTAGAAAATATTATATATTCAGATAATGTTGAAAATATAGAGAACATCTCTTATGTATCATAAAAAAAAATTATATTATATAAAATGGATACAGAACCATATGAAATTAATGATTACTCTAAATTATATTTAATTGATAAAGAATATAAGGATTCTATTCGTATTAAAAAAGAATTTAAAAAAAAAAAAGAATTCGAGAATGAAGTTAAAATTTTAGATTTAATTAAAAATGTTGATTTTGCACCTAAAATATATAAAAAAGATAACGAAAATAAAATATTAATTACTGATTACACTCCATATAATTTAGAAAATATGTTAAATGAACTTAATATTTTAAAAGATGATTGGAATACCGCCCATAAAGAAAATTTAATTGACGAAAAAATTCTAATAAAAAAATTGATTGATATTTTACTATTATTACATTTAAAAAATATATCTCATAATGATTTTAAGGCAAAAAATATTAGATTAAGTTCTTTAGGGAGTATTATAATTTTTAATTGTAATTTAGCGAATAAGGACGCTGAAGAAAATAATAAAATAGATGATGTTAATAAATTAAAATATATTATATTACAGATATTATTTTCTTTACCATATTCCAAAGAAGTTTACTCTAAAAAAGGCTATAATGGTTTAGTAAATAAACTAAAAAATAGACTTCCAAAATTAAAAAATGCTGATAATTTATTTAAATTAGACATATATAATTTACAAGATTTATATGATGCATTTGATTTATTAATAGATAAACCAAAAAATAATGTAGTAGTCACAAGAAGTAAAGTAAAACCTCCACAACCACAGCAAGTAAAAATACAACAAGTCAAACAACCACAGCCACAGCCAAAACAAGTTAAAATACAACAAGTTAAACCAGAAATTAAAAAGGAATTAGAAAAAGAGATGAAAGTTGATAAAAAATCAAAGATAAGTGATGAAAAAATATTAGATATATTTTTAAAAGATGTTAAGTTTAATAATGAAAAAGAATGTTCTACAAAATCATATAAGTCTGAATATTTTATGAAGAAACCAGATTTAATAAATATTATAAATAAATATCCTAAAATAGTAAACTTATTACCAAAAAATTTTAAATCATTAAAAAAAGAAGAAATATGTAAAAAAATATTTGAGATAGAAAATAGAACTATATTACCAACCTCAGAAGTATTAAGTGAATATAAAGATTTAAATGAAATATCAGAAATGTTATTAGACTATGATAGAGGGTCACCTGTTAACTTTATATGTTATAATGGAATACAAAATTACTTATATTTACATATTCTTAATAAACATCGCAAAAATAGTTGTTTATTAGATTTTATTGTTAGTTATGAAGAGGATAACACAATGATTTTTAAAGATAAATTAACATATAAAATACAAGATTTAGATATTAATGTAATTAAAAAAACAAAAAAAATTGATTTATATGGATTTTCATATAGTCCTAAAAGTTATTCATTTATAATTTATATTCCTCTTTTGGAAAAACCTGAAATAATAGATAGATTACTTAAGAATTATGAAAAATGTTCTAAAAATAAAAAATTACTAGTAGTTCCAATACGCAGAAAAGGACATTTTAATATGTTAGTATTTAATTATGAATTAAAACAACTTGAAAGATATGAACCACATGGTAAAAGCACACATGAAGACTATGAAGATCATGAAAGAATAATTGAAGGTATTGCAAAATATTTTGTAAATAATGGAAAAACAGAATATACTAAAAATTTTAAATATATTTCTCATTCTAAAACTTGTCCAAGAATACCAAAAATACTTTTAAAAAAATTCAGAGAATATTCTGGATTACAGATTTTTGATGGAACTAAATTTCAAAAACAACAAATGAAAAAAATATTAGAAACTACATTTAAAGATACTACAGGATATTGTTGCATGTGGTCATATCTTTACATGGAATATCGTTTATATAATCCATTATTACCTGAAAATGAATTAGGAACTTTATTATTAGAAAAATTTAAAAGTGACCCAAAATATTTACTTAGAAAATATATTAGAGGATATACACAAGAATTATTAAATGATTTAAGAGATGTTGTAAAAGGAGAAGAAAAATTATTTATGTTATTGAATAGACCTACAAGTAATTATGTAAAAGATAATTTCACAATGACTAAATTTAAAGATTTAAAAGATGTCTTTGATAATTATTTAATTGATTTATATTTAAAATTACATTAATATCAATTATATTTATTGATATATATATATCAATTATAAAAATTTGAAATTATTTTTATTTTTTCATTATATTTAACAAATAATTGATATATATCAAAATGGCTCGCAACTCTTATGATTGTTGTTTATTTATGTCAATTATAACTCAAATTGTTTTAATTGGAGTTACTATTAGTTATGTTTCTAAATATGTTGATTCATTAAAATATAATCAATTAAAGTGTAATATTACAAGAATTGAGTATCCTACGAAAATACCAACTAATACAGAAGAATATAATAATAATTTTATTAAATGTGATTGTGGAAAAAGATGTGTTTCAGACATGGGAATATGTACTAAAGTATTTATTACTGACGAACATTTTGGAGAAAAACTCTTACAAAATAGATATGATATATTTTTATCAAAATGTACTTTTGCCGAAACAAGATGCATTGATGGTGAAAAAAATGAAAATAGAATGTATGCTATTGAACAAAATATTAAAAATGTAGTAGACAAATATAAAAATTATATGCAAAACTCTGAATTTATAGATTGTTATGAATTTAATGATATTTATTTCTTAGACAATTATAATTATATTGATGAAACAATTATATTAAGTGTATTCGTAGTATTGTTACTAATCATAATTATAACTATATTTAGATATTGTTCTCCACAATAAATAAAAATCCATAGAAATTATAAATAAAAAAAATTAAATTTTTTATTTAAATATAAGATATTAACTTCTATTTATATGTTTATCATTTTTGCTGGTGAAGAATATTATCCTCAGGGAGGTGCATATGATATTATATCTGTTCATAATTCTTTAGATGAAGCATTAATAGCTTTTGATGATACTATTACAAAATATGATTGGATTCATATTTTTGATACTTATACTTCATTATTAGTAAAAGAATTTATAAAAAAATAAAAAATATATTTTATCTAACCATACATAATACCATTTGAAGTCATAGTTGCTTGTCCTATTTCTAGTTCTCCATTATGGATCTTATCATGACATTTTTCACATAAACCAACTAAATTAAATTTTTTATTTTTATGATAATGGTCAATAAAACCATTGTCATCAGCGTCTTTCTGAAAATATATATGATGTGTTTCAGTTGCATTATCTTTTTTACATATATTGCATTTATCAACTATTAAATTGGCATTATATTTAGATTTTTTAAATTTAATTAATTTTTCTGTACCTAAAACTTCTTGTCTAATTTCATTTGCTAATTTTAAAAAATCACTATCTAAATCAAGTGATCTACAGACTTCTAATCCATATACACTATCACCAGAACCATCTTTTAATCTTCTATCAAAAATTAAAAGATTTTTTGTGCTATCATATTTAACAGATAAATGTTTAATAGATAAATCTTCTAATTCTGTTATTCTTTTCATACTTGCTAATTCATGTAAATGTGTTGCAAATATAAATGAACTTTTCTTATTAATTAAATCTAATATTCCAGCACTTACAATAGCTATTGCAGAATTTGTTTCAGTTCCAGAACATAATTCATCCCCAATAATTAATGTTTTATTATCAGACGATTTTAAAATATTTCTAATTTCACTAATTTCTCCAACAAATGTACTTTGTCCTTTGAAAATATTATCACCTCCTGGAATTCTTGAATATAATTTATTATATGGATAATATTCCATTTTTGTACATGGTACAAACATACCTGCTTGTGCCATTATAATACTTAATCCTATTGATTTCATTAAACTACTCTTTCCTGCTGAATTCATACCATATAATAAAATTCCATTTTTTTCATTTCCTAATTCTACATTATTCGCAATATATTTAATTTCCTCATTAATAACTTCTATAATGGGATGTCTTACATCATTTAATTTTAACCATGACTTCTTACCGTTTACTTCTTTAATTAATGGTTCTGAATATTTATATAAAATGCAATTATATGCATTTGTTGTTGCATAATCAATTATTTTAATATCATTTATTATAGTATCTATAAGAGTATCATAATTTTTAATTAAATCTTGACAAAATGTTTTATATGTCTCAATGCATTTTTCTAAAATTTCATTTCTTAATTTTTCTATCTTGTTATTAATTTTGTTAAATTCTGGAAACCATAATCTTAAAGTATTACTACTTGCTGAGACCTTCTTTGTAGTTATTTTATCTAAATCATTATATTCACTATTTCTTTTAAAAATATTAAATCTATTATTAGTAACTTGTAAAAAGTATCCTAAATTATCATTACATTCTACTTTAAAAAATCCATTAAAATCCTTATCAATATTATTTAATTCATCTGCTTTATCCGTAAAACTACTAATTGATAAATCTAATTCTTCTTGTAAATTATCAATTTCATTAAATACTCCCTTCTGAAATATATGGCCATCAATATTATTTAAATTGTATTTATTAATATTTTCTAAATTTAGATTTTCATTAATAAACTTAATTAAATTTAATAAATCTCTTGAATAATTTAATTTGTTAAATTTATTAAATTTAGAATCAATTTTACTAAATTTATTTAAATCCTTTATGATTTCAGAAAAAACCTTTATAGATGAATGAATATTAATGAACTCTTGTGGATGTAATTTTAATAAGAAAACCTTTTTAATGTATCTTTCTAAATCACTAATGTTCTTTAATTTTTCTCTAATAGTTTCATAAATATATTTATTATTTGATTTTAGTAACATTAAGTTATTATTTTCGTAGCTTTCATTAATTTTTTTAACAGAATTATCAGGATTTAATAATCTATTTTTTAAATATCTTTTACCCATATTAGTAGATGAATTATTTAAAATATTTAATAGACAACTAAACTTTGAATTATCTTCATTTACAATATCTAATTTATTTACTAAATTATACCCTAATATAAGTTGTGTATTATTCTCAATAATTTCTGGTTTATATAAATTTTCTATTATTTTTTCATTGTGTGAATATGCAAACTCAATTAATTTTATAAAACTAATTAGTAATTCCTGATTTTTTTCTAAATCAATATATTCTATTGGAGTTAACATACCAATATTTTTATAAACCTTCTTTAATAATTCTGTTTGATAATTAATATTTAAAATATCTTTATTATAATCATCAATTTTATTATGTAATAATTTATTATTAAAATTAATATTATTTTTTATTAAATTAAAATCAATATCATCTCCAAAAACTATAATTTCTTCTGGATTAAATTTTAAAATAATTCTATAAACATTATCAAATAATAGTTTTTCATCCTTATTAATATCTTCATATAAATATGATTTTCCAATTGATAAATCAATTACACTTAAAGAAAAATTAAGTTGTGTTTTTTTTGTTTTTCTATTTTTAAATTTATAAAAATATATTGACATAAGATATTTAGAATTATAATCAGAAGTATTATTAATAGTTGTTGTAGGTGATAGAATTTCAGTAACTTTTCTTTCTTTTTTGGCATTTCCACCCATTTCATTATCAAATTGCTCAACAATAATAATAGTATATTTATTATTTAGTAAAATATCAACATATTTATCTAGTGAATTTACAGGCCAACCTGCCATTTGATAGTTATTTTCTGTGATCTCATCAATATTTTTATTCCTCTTTGAGAAAATTACATTTAAAATATCTATAATCTCTTTTGTATCTGGACCTAACTTTACTTTTTTATTGTGACAACTATAAATCTCAAAGAAACTTCCTACTTGCATTAATACTATTGTTTTTTCTCCATATAGTTTCTTATATTTATTATATAATTCTATATATTCACAAAATATACTATTGTTTTTTGTTACCATTATGGTATTACACTAAATATATATGGATTATAATCTTTAAGTGATTTTT